>Ga0172381_10001211_pt1 | contig 30899 bp, 50 predicted proteins | sample Leawel6488metaG_FD_119754 | JGI IMG/M metagenome (GOLD analysis project Ga0172381, IMG submission 119754) | Leachate microbial communities from a municipal landfill in Southern Ontario, Canada - Leachate well 64-88 metaG | ecosystem: Engineered > Solid waste > Landfill > Unclassified | place... | reverse complement strand
TGATTTTAAATTGGTTACAAAAGATTTCGGTTCTATGCTTAATAATCCTTGTGTATATTTACTTTTTGCTTCTTGTATTTCTGGTGTGTTTTCAAATTTAAAATAACCAATCGGTTGGTTTTTGTCTCCCTCAACTTGGTAGTCAATTCCAGAAAGATAGAATTTTAAAGTAACCAAAGTTGCTGCTAAATAAAGGTCTCTTGTACTAAATATTTCATCCATATAATTTCATTTTTTAATGATAATATAAGTATTATAGCATAATCCCAATAAAAAAACAACATAGTATTGTTTTTTATATTTTTATATGTTATAATGCGATAAATACTTGTACAAATGAAAACTAATAAAGTTTCTAAGTATTGTGACGATTGTAACAAGGTTACATTACACACCCGCATAGTTGTGGGTTTTGTCACAAAAAGGGCAACAATTAAAACAACTACACATGAATGCTCAATCTGTAAAAAAAGGACAGAAAAGTCCAAAAGGAGAGAAAACAAAAAAGTTCAAATATGGGACTAAAGTTGTTTTCATACAAGGAGCTTTCGATCTTATTAACTGGGGACATATAAAAGCTTTCAAAAAAGCTAAGTCACTAGGAGATTTTTTAATCGTTGGCTTGAATTCTAACGAACTTATTAGACAATATAAAAAAAGAGACGCAGTTTTACCTTGGTATCAAAAAAAATTCATTATTGAATCTTGCAAGTATGTTGACAAGGTTATAAAAATGAATGATTTCAGTCCAATTAAGGTCCTTAAACAATATGATGTTGATGTGTATGTCTTGACGAAAGAATGGAAAAACACAAAGACAGAGGAAATTAATTATATGGAATCTAAGGGAGGAAAAGTTTCTTGGTCACCGAGATTTAAAGGTGTAGTTTGCACATCAGACATCAAAAAAATTTTGCTTAACGAAGCAAAAGATGGACTAATATAGCAACTATTGTCTAATAAAAACAACGAAAGAGAGTATATAAAGTACTCTCTTTTTTAATTTTAACTCAAAACACTTGACAAGTTTAAAGGAAAGGTATATAATAGGTTTATTATTAGATAATATGTAAAAAATAAAATGAATTACATAAATCAAAAAGGTGAGTTAAACGTAGGTAAGATTATAGGGCATGTCGTTTTGGGTATATTAATATTATGTTTCTTGTTTGGTTCTTTTGGAACCATTAGTGCGGGTCAAATAGGAGTTAAAACAAGACTTAAAGCTGTTGTTGGAATAGAACAACCGGGGCTTTATTTTAAGTTTCCTTTTATTGATAAAGTTCATCCGATGTCAGTAAAGACGTTAACAATTAATTATGACAAATCAGGTGATACAGGTGAAGGAAAAGAGATAGCAAGTAATTTATTTGGTGCTTCAAAAGACCTTCAGGATGTTTCTATTGGAGTAGTTGTGAACTATCATATCGATGCTACAAAAGTAGCAGAAATATATTCTCAATATAGTTCTGTTGAAAATTATCAATCGAATGTTGTTGAACCAATGATTCGAGAAATAGTTAAATCAACATCAGCACAATACACAGCAGAAGAATTAGTAACAAAACGTGCAGAATTTTCTGACAAAGTAAATGCTTCTTTATCGACACAATTTGGAGCTAAGAATGCTGTTTTAGAAAGATTTTCTGTTACAAATTTTGAGTTCTCAACAGCATTTAGTCAAGCAATTGAAGCAAAAGTAACAGCAGTTCAATTAGCTGATGCTCAAAAAAATAAATTAGAGCAAGTTAAATACGAGGCACAGCAAACAATCGAAAAAGCCAAAGCAGATGCAGAGGCAATTAAAATTTCAGCACAAGCTATTAACAGTCAAGGTGGAGCAGATTATGTTGCACTTCAAAAAATTAAAGCATGGGATGGTCACGCATGTACATCATATTGTGGACTTGAAGCATCGACAGGATTATTAATTAATGGAAAATAAAAGATGAAAAATAAAGGTTTTACATTAATTGAATTGTTGGTTGTTACTGCTATAATTGGGATATTGGCTAGTATATTAATTTCTTCTCTTAGAAGTGCTGTATGTAAAAAGGATCCAACACATGAAGGTTGTGATATAGTAGAACAAATAGAACAAATATCTAAGGAAGAATCTTCTGTAGCAGATAAATTTGATAGATCAAAAACAACTTCAATAGATACAACATTTAATCCAGAAGAAGTTGAACCAACAGTAGAACAAATGTGTGGAGATATTCCAGATATGGAAAACCAAAGAGCTTGTGAAGAAGAATATGAAAGAAATAAAAATTTACAAGATTGTATTAATCGATACGCTAACTAGTATGTCAAGTAATAAAAAAAACAGATGTACGTGTAGAAAGTGTCATAAGCAATTTAGATCAAAGGAAAAATTTAAAACAATTTGTCCAGATTGCTCTCAAAATAATTAAGGATGAAATGTTGGAAGTCGGAAAAATTATTAAAATTAAATGGAGAAAAATATATGAAATCATGTGAGGCGGTAACACCAAAACATCCTGATAAATTGTGTGATAGAATAAGTGACGCAATTTTAGATGCATGTTTAAAGCAAGACCCCATGAGTAGGGTAGCAATAGAAACTATGGGTGGTCATGGAATCATTACTATAACAGGAGAGTTAACCACAAAAGCATATATTAATGCAAGAGAAATTGCTCAAAGAATAGCAGGAGAACAATATGGAGTTCAGGTAAACATAGTAAGTCAAAGCCCAGAGATAGCAAATGGAGTAGATACTGGAGGTGCAGGAGACCAAGGGATAATGGTTGGATATGCTTGTAGAAAAAATAGGGAAATGATACCCCAGGAGTTATATTTAGCTCGTTTACTTTGTAAATATATTTACAATAAATATCCGTATGATGGAAAAACTCAAATTACTATAAATGAAAAAGACGAAATAAAAGCAGTAGTTGCAAGTTTTCAAAATGTTTCTAGTAAAGATTTAAGAGATATTACGGAGGAATGGACTAGGTATTGGAATAAAAACACTATTGACGGTATTAATATTTTTTGTAACCCAGCAGGTGACTGGTCTCAAGGAGGTTTTGAAGCAGATACAGGAGTTACAGGTAGAAAATTAGCAGTAGATAATTATGGGCCTCAGGTACCAATTGGTGGTGGAGCTTTTTCTGGAAAAGATGCTACAAAAGTTGATCGAAGTGGAGCATATATGGCAAGAAAACTTGCAGTTGATTTATTAAAGTCAAACAATGGGGAAGAAGTAATAGTAAAAATAGCTTATGCGATTGGAGTAGCAGAACCAGTAATGGTAACGGCAACTTTATTAAAAGACAATACTATCATAGAAAAAGGTTGGGATTTTAGTTCTTATAATTTAACTCCCAACGGAATAATAGATTTTCTACAATTAAGAAAACCACAGTTTGAAAAATTAGCAGCTTATGGTCATTTTGGAACAGATAATATTTGGGATAAATAATATGAAAAAAGAAAACAAAAAAAGAATGAGCAAAGAAGAGTTTTTTAAAAATATAGAAAAGACATTTGAAACATGTCTTGATATTTCTAAAAAGAAAAATAATGATTATTCAAAAGGAGAAAGTCCGTTTAAAAATTTTGAATTATCTGAATTTATGGGAGTAAAACCAGCAAGAGGTATTCTTGTTAGAATTACAGATAAATTATCTAGAATAAGTAATTTATTAGAAGGAGAATACAAAGTTAAAGACGAAAGAATTGAAGATACAATTAATGATGCTATAAATTATTTGGCAATCCTTAAGGCGTATCTATCAGATAAATAAAACATGAATAAAAAAATTAACAAAGTAATAGTTTTTGGAGATACTCACGGTAAAAACAAGTGGGAATTTGTCAATAAAGAAGACGCTAATAAGGTGGTTTTTCTAGGTGATTACTTTGATAGTTTTACTGTTCCATTTGAAGAACAAATGTCTAATTTTTTGGAGATTGTTGATTATAAAGAAAAAAATCCAGATAAAGTAGTTCTTCTTTTTGGTAACCATGATTATCATTATCTCTCTGATACAGATGAACATTATAGCGGTTTTCAATACGAGAAAAAAAATTTGATTTCTTTAGTTTTAGAAAAAGCTATTAACGAGGATGTCATTCAAATGTGTTACATTTATAATGATTTTCTTTTCACTCACGCAGGAGTAACTAATACATGGTTTGTAAACAATATAGAAAAAGATGGTAATATTAGAGATTGTATGAATAAGTTATTAAAGACAAATCCATCAGTTTTTAAATTTACATCAAGTAATCCAATGGATAATTGTGGTGATAGTATTACTCAATCACCTATTTGGGTACGACCACGTGCCTTATTATCTGATTTGATAACGGGTTTTACTCAAGTTGTAGGTCATACACACGTTACAAATATCGATATAAATAATGAGGTTATTTTTGTTGATACGTTAGAATACGGAAATGAGTATCTTATTATTAATAAAAACGTACCAGAAATTGGTATAATAGAAAAACATGAAGAAACAGAAGGAGAGAAAAGCAATTAATTCTAACGCTTTGGAGTATATAAAGACATTAATATCTCGAGACGTTAAAATAGTTGATTTAGAAGTAAAAGGCAGATGGTTATGTGCAAGTTTAAGTTCAGGTATAAAGTTTAGTGTTAGAAATCAAAGTGTCGACTAGACTTGACAAGTAATAAGGTTATAGTGTATACTATAACATATCATTAATAAAATATAATTATATGAAACAAATATCGTTAGGGGAGTTAGCATTAAAATTGAATATAAATAAAAGCAAACTTGCTTATTATTTTTCATTGGGTCTAATAAAACCAATGGCTAAAATAGGAAGAATGAATGTTTTTGATGAAGGGAAGACAATCTCAATAGTTAAGAATATTAGTAGTTTGCAAGGTAAAGGTAAGTCTCTAAAAGAGATTAAGAATAAAAAATAATATGATAATAGATGGAATTAAGAAAGAATTATACGAATATCAAAAGAAGGGTATAAAGTTTTTGTTAGATAGTGGGGGTAGAGCATTATTAGCAGATAGTCCGGGTGTAGGTAAAACAGCACAAGCTTTGGGTTATGTAACTCATAGTGGGCACCAAAGAACATTGATAATATGTCCAGCTTCAGTAAAATTTAGCTGGGAGTCAGAAATAGAAAAATGGACGGAACTATCTTCTTTTGTAGTTGATTCTAAAACAAAATTAAGTGATATTCCATCTGATATCAATTGTGTTATAATAAATTATGATATATTAAAGAAACATTTTAATGAGTTTATGAAGTATCATTGGGATTGTTTAGTTGTAGATGAAGCTCACATGATTAAATCACCTACAGCTCAAAGATCTAAAGTTGTGAAAGCATTATCTAGGAACATTCAAAGTGTAATAATGTTAACGGGAACACCAGTTCTTAGTAGACCAATAGAGATGTTTAATATGCTTACAATCATAGATCCTAAAGTATGGAATAATTATTATTCTTATGCTACTAAGTTTTGTGATGGGCATCAGGGGTATTGGGGTTTTGAAGCTAAAGGAGCAACAAACTTAGAAGAATTACAAAGTAGAATAAGTAATTATTTTCTAAGAAGAACAAAAGAGGAAGTTTTAAAAGAACTTCCTAGGAAAAATCACATAGATGTTCCTATTGATTTACCAGTCCAAGAAAGAGAAGAATATGATTTAGTTGAAGAAAATTTAATCAAATATTTGAGAGAAGTAAAAGAAAAAACAGATAAAGAAATATCTAAATCACTTGCAGGAGAAAAACTCGTAAAATTAAATCTCCTTAGAGAAATAAATGCATTAGGGAAAATATCTACAGCAAAAGAATTAATTGATAATATACTAGAAGCAGGTGAAAAAGTTTTAGTTTTTAGTTCTTTTAATTCACCACTTAAGGAATTGGCGGACATGTATGAAGAAAATTCAGTAATGATATTAGGTGAAACACCAGTAGAAGAAAGGGGTGTTATTGTTAAAAAATTTCAAGAAGACCCTAATACAAAGATTTTCTTGGGAGGATTTAAAAGTGCAGGGGCTGGGATAACATTAACAGCGGCAAGTAATATAATTAATTTAGACTTACCTTGGAATCCCGCAGATTTAGAACAAAGCGAAAATCGAGCCCACCGTCCAGGTGCAATATACGAATCATTAAACATTTATCAAATTATTAGTAAAAATACCCTAGATGGTTTTATGAAAAAACTTTTAGGTACAAAACAAGAGATAATAGATAAGTTAATGATTGGCGAAAAAGAAGTTGAAAAAGAAAATAATTTGATTGATGATTATATAAGAGAATTAGAAGCTAAATACAAAAAATAATATGTCAAAATATAAAATAACAATAATTAAATACGGAGAAAACGAAAATTACGAAGAGGAAATGGCAAAATGGAAAGAAGAAAATTCTGGTTACGGAAGAGGCTTTTATGGAAAAGATACAATAGAATCACCTTCTTTAGTAAAAGCAGAACGTTCTCTTGAAGTTTTTTTAACTGAAGAAGAATATAAAAAAGTAAAAGCAGAAGTAATTAAAATTTTTGAGTAATTATTAATTAATAAAATAAGTAAAAATGAGTAAAATTATAAAATTTGGAGATGAGGGGCGAAAAGAATTAGCAGTTGGGGTGAATACTGTTGGAGATACTTCCAGAGTAACTATTGGACCTAAGGGTCGTAATGTGATTTTCGATCGAGGTTACGGTGGTCCAACTATCGCAAACGATAGTGGATCAATTAGTAGAGAAATTGTAATGAAAGATCCTATACAAAACATGGGAGCTAATATAGCAAAAGAAGTGGCTCAAAAAACCAATGATAATGCAGGAGATGGAAGAACTACTTCTGTCATTATTATGCAATCTATTTTCAATGAGGGAATGAAAGTAATGAAATCAAGAAAATGGTATAATTTTTTGAGTAAGAAATCTACTATTAATGCTATTGGGGTTAGAAATGGAATTGAAAAGGCATCAAAAATTGCAGTTGAATATTTAAAAACAATAGCAAAACCAATAAAAACAGATGAAGAAATAACACAAGTTGCTATTATTTCCTCTGAATCAGAGGAAATTGGTAAAAAAATATCTGAAACAATAAAACAATTAGGTGTAGACTCAGTTATTACAGTAGAAGAAAGTCCTGTTGTTGGAATAAGTTCTGAAGTTTCACAAGGAATGGAGTTTGATAAAGGATATATATCTCATTACATGGAAACAGATTTAGCACGAAAAGAATCAATCTGTAAAGATGTTCCTATTTTAGTGACAGATATGAAAATTGGTATTGTTGATGAAATTGTTCCATTATTAGAAGAAGTTATGAATAGTGGAAAAAGAGAACTTGTAATTATTGCTGAAGATATTGTGGGGGAAGCTCTTCAAACATTTATTGTTAATAAATTACGTGGAGGATTAACTGTTTTAGGAATTAAAGCTCCAGGTTTTGGAAATAGAAAGAAAGATTACTTAGAAGATATAGCCACTGTAGTTGGTGCAAAATTCATTGCAAATGATTTGGGAATATTACTAAGAAATGTTAATATGGAATATTTGGGAAGTGCTGATCGAGTTGTATCAACAAGTAATAAAACTACAATTGTTGGAGGTAAGGGTACAAAGGAATCAATTGATGCTAGAATTGCATCAGTAAAATTAGAATTGAGTACACTTGAATCTAAACACGACAAATTAAAAGTGGAGGAAAGAATAGCTAAATTATCTGGTGGAGTTGCTATAATTAAAGTTGGAGCAGCCACAGAACAAGATACAAAATACCAAAAACTTAAAATAGAAGATGCTGTAAATAGTGTTAAGGCCGCACTTGAAGAGGGAATAGTTCCAGGAGGTGGAGTTGCATTAATTGGTGCATCAAAAAAGATTCAATATGAAGTTAAAAATCATACAGAAGATTATACTAAAGATGAATTAATTGGTTTTAAAATTCTTTCTAGTGCCTTAGAATCACCATTAAAATGTATTGCTGAAAATTGTGGGTTAGATGGACAAGAAGTTGTTGAAAAAGTTAAAAAAATGGAAGAAGAAGGAGGATTTGATGCTCTTAATAATAGATTTGAATCTAATATGGTGGAAGCTGGAATTGTAAATCCTGTTAAAGTAGAAAGAAATGCTATTGAAAATGCTTCTAGTGCGGGTGGAATACTTCTAACAACCGAAGTATCCATGGCAGAAGAACCCAAAATACTTCCACAAGGAATGTAAAAACACTTGACAAGTAGGAACTAAAGGTATATAATGGTAGTACCTTAAAAAGGTTGGCGGAGGGACCTTACAAGGTCTCCATATATGTTAATCGTGGGGTTTTGCCAGAATACAAAGAATATGGCAGAGGGCATTAAAAGCTACTTGTTAAAGCCCCAAGATTGATATGTATATATTATTAATTAAAACTTTAAAAAATGAGTGAAAAATTTAACAAAGATGAATTTATTTTAGAAACAAATAATTTCTTAGATGAGATTAGAGCAAAAGAGGAAGAAAGAAAGAATAAACCGATTTTTATTAGACTATTTTTAGATGTATGTGATTTTATTTATTATAGGATAATATGTAAAATACCATCTTTTATACAGAAAGTAATTTTTAAAAGTCAGGAGTTAATCAATGGTTATTCAGAATATGATGTTTATAATTTAGGTAGTTTTGTTTTTAGAAAGACATATAAACCACTTAAAAAATTTGTTAAATATTATGAAGAACATGGAATGTATTTGCCAGATGAATTTGAAACAGATCCAGCATCTTGGTTGGCTATACTAAAAAAGATTGAATTTGCGTTTGATTCTGAATGGTCAAGTAGACATGAAGTTCAAAATCGTTATATAAAAGGAAAAACAGAAGAGGAAATTAAAGAGCATAATTTAAAGGTTGAGGAAGGTTTTACTTTATTCGGTAAGTATATGAGAGATATTTTTGATTAATATGGAAAAAGAAATATTAACTGTTCCACCTGGAAAGTGTTGGGACTGTAAAATCAATGATAGGGAATCATCACCAAGAAGTATATACTGTGAACAATGTCGAAAAAAAGAAGGAGAAAGTTTTTTATTAAAATTAATGAAAAGACAAGAACATGAGTAAATTATTAGGAGATAGAATATTAATTAAACAAGATGTAGTTGAGGAAAAAACCAGTAGTGGTGTTTACGTTTCCAGAAAAGAAGAAACAGATGGATATAAAAGAGGTGTAGTTGCAGAAGTTGGAAAAGGGGGAAAGGAAGGTATTAATCTTGTCCCAATTGACGATGAAATAAAGATAGGAGTTAGTGTAATTTTTCAGTTTGGAAACCCAATAATTGTCGATGGTAATCAATATCTTTTAGTTCAGGAATCTGATATAATCAGAGTACTTTAATTTTATGATGGAAGAAAAAGTTAATCAAGGTAAAAAATCTTATAAAGAATATCTTAAAATAGAAAAAAGAAAGACTTGGAGATCAAAAAAGAAATTGATGAACCAAGCTAGAAAGATTCTTAAAAAAATTAAATCATCAAAAGAAAATGAATTAGTGGGAGTAACTTTTTCTGATTGGGATAATTATAAAATTAGATCTTCTCAAGACAATGAGTTGAGTGAAAATACTTTTTCTGATTGGGATAACAAGACACTTTGATATAATAGCGGGGTAGAAAAAGACTGGTCGAATAATTATAAGAATAATTAAAAATTATTTATATGGATGAAAATTTAAACATTGGTGGAGTAGAACAAGAAGTTGTTGCACCAGCATTAGAGGAAGAAGTTGTTGAGGAAGTCGTTGAAGAGGTTAAAGAAGAAGGAGTTGAATAGTTTTATGTGGGTTTAAAAACCCACACTATGGCGGGTGATGGTCACAAGAAGGTCCCCAAAACCATCTATCTGGGTCCGATTCCCAGTCGCTGTGCAGTCAATTATTAATTATGAAATATAAAATATGTTAAAACAACCTATGAATAAAAATAATAATGAGATAGATAATGGAGTTTACGGTGTTGATAGTTTAGATGAAGAAAAAGTAATAAAACCTAGCCAATGGGGTGCTGTTGGAGCTAAAATTTTTAAAGCTTTTTCTGTAACGCATCAAGTATTACCATCTGGTTGTTATACCGTTACTATAGATAGAACAGACGACAAACCAGTATTTTGTGGTAAATATATAAAAAATGATCAAATAATTCATTTTAAAGATGATTTAACAAACAAATTACTAAAGGAAATAGGATCTTTTTGGTCAAAAGGAGATGTATTTAAAAAGAATGGATTCCTTCATAGAAGAGGATATATGCTTTATGGTTCACAGGGGACGGGGAAATCTTCTATTGTATTACAGGTTATGGAGGACATTATAAATAGAGGCGGTGTAGTATTAATGTGTGATAATCCTAGATTTTTTATGGAAGGATTGAAAAATTTTAGACAAGTTGAAAGTCAAAGACCTTTAGTTTGTGTTTTTGAAGATATAGATGCAATAATAAAAAAATATGGAGACACTGAGCTTTTATCTATGTTAGATGGTGAAAATCAAATAGATAAAGTTATTAATATAGCAACAACTAATTATCCAGAATTATTAGACAAGAGAATTGTCAGTCGTCCTAGACGTTTTGATAGAATATATAAAGTAATTGCTCCGAATGATCAAGTTAGAATTTCTTTCTTAAAAAGTAAATTACCAAAAGATCAAAATCTTAAAGAGTGGTATACAAAAACAAAAGGTTTATCTTTTGCTTCTTTGGCAGAATTACTTATTTCAGTATTGTGTTTAGAAAATGATTTAGATGAAACTGTTAAAATATTAAAAGATTTAGAAAATGGAAGTCCTACTAGTACAGATTCGGATTTTGGAGGGTCGTTAGGATTTGGAAAAGATGAAATGTTACCAGAAAATTAATATAATATAAAATAAATATGAAAAAAATTATAAAAAAAATAAGAAGTAGTTGGAATTTTAAAGAGGGTTTAAAAGAAATTGAAAAATATATAAAAGACGGTAAAATAGTAAAAGTATTTTTTGACATTGAAACAATGCCAAATTTAGTAAGAACGTGGAGAAAATGGGAACAAAATGTAATTTGGTATGAACGTCATGGATATCTATGGTCAATTTCTTTTAAAATTGATGGAAGTAATACTGTTTACCATGTAAATATTACTGATTTTCCTCTATATAAAAAGGATAAATATTCAGATGAAGCACTCGTTAAATTTATTTGGGAATTAATGGATAAAGCTCATATTGTTGTTGCCCACAATGGAAATGCTTTCGATACTAAAACAATAACAGGTAGATTTATTCATTTTAAACTTCCACCACCAACACCTTATCAAAAAATTGATACAAAACTATTGTATAAAAAATATCTTAACGAAGATAGTAATAGTTTAAAAGATATAGCTCAAAAACATGGATTACCTCTTAAACTAGAAACAGGAGGAGAAAAATTATGGGAAGATTGTGAGCATGGTGATAAAAAAGCAATTAGAAAAATGGGGGAATATAATAATGGAGATGTTGTAACACTTGAGTCCGCTTATTATTTAATATTACCATACATAACAGATCATCCTAATATTGCTTTGTTAAATGGAGAGAAACACGCCTGTCCTAATTGTGGAAGTACAAAAGTTCAAAGACGAGGTTTTGAATATACAAGAGCTTGTAAATCCCAAAGATGGCAATGTCAAAATTGTGCGTCTTGGCATAAAAGTCCATTGGTTGACATAACTAAAGGTCAAGAATCTCAAATTAGATAATTAATATAAAGAGGTCGCATTTTTAATGATTTCCGCGTATTCTATTACGCAGTTTTTATGAAATTTGCGATCTTTTTTATTTGAACCCTTATAAGTATACTCTAGGTGGCTTTCTAAGCTACTCCAAGCAAGTCTAATAATGGTCTCAATATTTTTAGCCTTATTTTGCGGGTTCTTCTTCATATAAGTGTAATAATATCATAGTTCCCCAAAAAAAATGAAAATTTCGGTCTAGGGCAAGCTGTTAGTATCTAGGCATTAACGGATGTATAAAAAAAGCCCGCAGTACGTCTACTGTGGGCTTTTTTAAGTTATTTAGTTAGTTTTTGTTTTTATTCTACTCTTGATACTCCGTTTAATGCATCTTGTTCAATCATTTTTGATACAAGATCATTTAATGCATCAATTGAAACTTTTGTTTCTCCTGCTTCAATTTTTGTAATAGCATCAACTTGTTCCTTTTTCTCTTCTTCTAATTTTACTAATGCTTCGTCGTGTTCTTTTATTGTTTCTGTTAAAATTTTAACAGTTTCTTCTTTTACTGCTTTCATTTTGTCGTATTTAGGATGTGCTGTATCGAGTTTTGAGATTTCGTAATTTTCTGTTTTGAGATCTAATTCGTAATCAGCTTTGCAATCAGTTGTGTCTTTTATTTTTGCTTCGATATCTGCGATTTTTGTTTGACGATTTTTTATCAAATCCATCCTTAATGCGTCTCTTGCTATTAATTTGTATTTTGCTACCTTTTCTTTGTTTGTTAACATATATTTTTATATTTTTGTTGATTATTTTTATAATAAATTTCTTATCGTTATTTCTTTTACCGTTGTATGGTAATTGTGTTTTAAGAATTACATTCGATAATAATGTAAATTCAGTTGTGGTTATTTTTTCTTTTAATAATTCTTGTTGTCCTGTTTTTAGGTTTATTAGTGATAAATTCCAATTGTTTGTTGAAATTTTTTCTCCAATTATCCAAAAATGGGTGTGTTTGATTTTGATTTTTATAATGTTTTTGTCGACCAGGGTTTCTATTTTGGATCCTAACGGTACATTTATTTTCATGTTTTATTATTTTTTATAATTTTCGACCTTTCTCTATGGGGGATTGTTAATGTTCATAGGTACTTAGGTGTACCTAATAAGGGGTATCAATTTCATTTTATTGACAATCTAGTAATGATTGCTAGACCACTAACCCCTTATTAGATACACCTAATTAAAATTATTTTTTTAATAAATGTTTATCCCATTTTAACTTACTGAATGTTATTGGAAAACAATTTGAAAATACTCCAATAGACCATCTACATGCAATTAATTCACTTGAACCAAATAAATGATGTCCTAATTCATGTAATGAAGAAATAATACTTGGATTATTTTTTTCTAAATATATTCTTTGTGTTTCTGGATTATATTTATATTCATTACTTGTTTTTATTATTAGAAAATCATGTGGTTTGTGATTAACCCAATTTAGCCAATAAATTAATTGTTTTAATCTTTTGTTTTTTTCTTCGTTTGGAAGTGTATTCCAACCTTTGAAATATTTTCTTTTCCATAATAATGTTGTTATCATGGTTATCTGGTTAATTTTTGGTTTTTTTGCTAGAATTTGTTCTTTGGTTGGATATTTTGTTAGCATATAGGAAATCCTCCCATAGATCTGTAGTATGCTTCTTCGTCGTCATCATCTAGTTGATTTCTTCTAAATCCAAAAGAGTTATTTTGTGGTTTTTCTAGTAATCTTTCGACTCTTTTTTCTCTTTTAATTCCTCCAGTTAAGTTATCATAGAGGAGTCTATCTTCTGATGTATAAGAGTTCATTGCATCGTCTAATTCTTCTTCTAGTGCATCTGCATGTCTTATACTTGCTAGATTAGTTAATGTTTCCATTGTTGTTAGTATGTTTGCAATTTGTGAAAGATAGAAGTTTTTTTCTTCGTCTGTAACTTTTTGAGTTAAGCATAATTCTTTGAAGTTTGTTATTATATCAGAAATTCTTTCTTCTTCTTCTCCTAATTCTGCTTCTATTTCTTGTTTAATAACAGTGGTTGATTCTCCTTTTATTACATTACTGAAATCTTCACAACGTCTTTCTTTATATTTTTTATCTGTGAATATTGGATCAGTTTTTATTAGGTCGTAAACAATATCTTCATTTATGTTTATCCAATTTCTAACAACTGTTATCATGTTTCCTTTTATTTCTTTTTCTTTTTCGTCTGCTGTTTTACCGTCTTCAAAACTGATTATTTCTTGAGCAATTCTTGGATTTTCCATTCCTTTAGGAATTGTTGTTTCTTTTTCTGGTGGAACGTATTTTACAATTTCTCCGAATGGTATATTTTTTGATGTTAATTTCATGTTTGGATCTTTTACATCAAAAGAATACAATTTGTTTTCTTTTACTGGATTTCCTTTTCCTTCACTTGAAATAAGGATGTTTCCTCTTGTTTTGCTCATTTTTAAACAACTATAAGAACCATTTCTTCCGAAGAATACTTTTTTTGCTGTTTCTGTTTTTTTATCTACTTGAATGAGTGTAAAAGCTGCTCCGTTATTTGTTCGTATTTTTTCTATTTTGTTTTCAATAAATAATGCTAGTTCTATTGCGATTGCTTCTGAATCATTCCATTTTAATTCGTAATTTTGATATCTTTTTTCATAACAATCTGTTGTATATTTGAATCCTAATTTCATATGAATTTTTCTTAATTCATCGTCATTATTTATTAATCCATTATGTACAACATAGTAATCGAAGTTTAGCATGTCATTTGAAACCTTGATTGGATGTGTTTGTTTTATCTTGTTTTCCGTGGCTGTTGGTTGTCTATGATGTGCCAAAATCATAGTAGATGGTTTTAGATATAAATCTAACATGAATTTTGTGGGTTCGCATGCTCTATCTATTTCTATTTTCTTGTTTTTATTGATTCTTAATATTCCAAATCCTTTTGAGCCTCTTGATTCTTGGTCTTCGTATTGATTTAGAATAATATTATTTATGTTTATCGGTTTTTGTTTTTTACCTTTAATGGTTGTTGAAGTGTTAGCTCCGAATATTATTCCACACATTTTTTTTATTTTTTATGTTAGTTATTAATCTACTAATCCGTCTATTATTGATTGTTCATCACAAATTTCACGAATTACTCTATTATGATTTTGGAGACTATGTGAATTTTCGTCTATTATTATTTCTGGTTGTGATTCTACTTGTTTTGTTAAGATTTTGTATATTTCACCTCTTTTTTCAAGGGTAAGATTTCTATCGTCAATAATATCGTCTTCTTCTTTTTTGGATATTTTTTGTATTCCGTTTTTTTCGATTGTCCATATGAAGTTTAAGAATGGTGTAATATTTTCTTCTATACGCATTGAATATGGTAGACCTATAATAATAACGGATTCTCTAATATCTTTGATTTTTCCTGTTGAAAAATTTAAAGTTGGTGTTTGTGTTATACCTATGTCACTTCTGAATTTTTCTGACATTTTGTCAAACAATTTATCTATGTATTCTTTATCTAATGTTGTTTTGATTATTTTGTTTCCAGTTAGATAATCTTTTTTGAGATTTTTTGCAATGATTAATTGAATTCCTTTTCTCATTCCAAATAGATAATAATTATTTTTTAATTTCCAGTTATAAGCTGCGATTCTGTCTTTTAATGATTCTGCAAAAATTGCGACGTTTGTATCATCATTATAATGAACATTCATAACAGATTTTAGGTTATCGAAGTCTTTTGTTGTGGCTATTTTTTTGATTGTATTTTTTGTTGCTAGTATTTCTGATTTTTTTGGAACTGTTTTTTCTAATAATTTCCATCCTTGAATGATGTTAAAATTAGCTTTTTCTTTATCTTTAATTACTTGTTTAGGATTAAAGAGATAACTTATTTCATCTTTATATTCTTCGTACATTTCAAAGGTTTGAATGTATTTTCGAATTTTATTTAAGAGTTGTTTGGTTAATAAATTATATTCCATTATTGCTAATATTTGTAAAGCATCTCCTTGTTTATCGCTTTTATATATTACATCATTGAATTTACTGAAACTTTTAGGATGGTTAATTATTTCGTTATATACAACTCCCATGTATGCTAATGTGGCTGTTGTTAATTTTGGATTTGTTAACCATTCTGCTGATGGAACTCTGAATTCATAAGTGAATCCGGGTTTTCCGTCTGGATATTTGAATTTTGCTTCTATTCTTTTATCTACTAATGAACCATAACCTTGTTTTATTCTTAGGTTTAGGTTTGTTTTATTTTCTGAGATTAATAATGGTAGATAGAAAGATGCTAATTCTCGATGAATTTTGTTTGCTTTTTCTGTTGACCATTTTTCTCCTTTGGGTATTTCGAAATGGATATGTCCTCCGACAGAACTATATTCTGAAATTGTTGACATATCGCATAATTTTAAGTGTTTTACGAATGCTTTAAAAATACCTCCAATGTTGTTGGTTACTTCTTGTGGTGAGCTACTAGCATTTGGTCTTATTTCTGCAGTTGATGATGCTCCATCCCATCCAATATTACCGAATGGTTGGATGTCAAAACCCATCCCATTTAGGTCTGGTTTAAATTCTGGTTTTTTGTTTAAAACTAGACGAATTGTTTCTTTTGCGTCAACTTTTCTATTCTGCATAGTAAGAACGAATTCTGGATCTGCTCCTATTTTAAAGTTGAATTGTTTCTTTTTTATGTTTGGCATGTTTTTTGTTAATTTTTGTAATAATTTTGTTATAAACATTTTTATAATGTTAATGGTTTATATTATCTGAATCCTTCAGGATCAAATGATTCTGAATTATTTGATTGATTTCCTAAATTTCTTAAGTTTTCTTCTAGGTCATGAATTTGTAAATTTCTTGTACTTTCGTATTGTAGATGACCTATAGTATTATGAGGAAATGGATTGTGTCTTGCTGTAATTTCTCTTATGTTTCTTGTTATTCTGTAGACTTCTTCTTGTTCAATTGCTTCATCTAATTCTTCATCTAATTCATTTATGTAATTTGGTGGTTGTATTGTTGTTAGATTTTGTGTTTGTGTTGTGTGTTCAGTGGTGTTGTCTTCTGGTGGTAGAAATACGCTTCTAAATCTAATAGAACCAGATACATTAGAATCAGATACATTGAAAGGTGTATGATGATATTGAATTGTAGTTGCAGTTTCGTTGTTTTGAAAGTTTTCGTTTTGTCTTACTGTTCTATTTCTTATGTTAGATAAATCATTTAGACTTATTTCCTCTGTTGATGTTTGGCTTTCTTCTTCTTGTGTTCCTTGATATAACGGGGTCAGGAAATTTTCCCAAGTGGTATAATTTCGTATTGTTGATGATAATTTACAAATATCTATGTAGTCTTGAAAATGTAAGGGTTTTTTTAGACATATTATTTTGTATATTAATTGGCATAATATTTTAAAGAAGTATGAATTCATTGTTTGTATTCTTTGTGTTCCAAATCTTTGTTGTAGATTTAGTAGACCTAGGACATGTAATGATTCGGAATATATTATTGGGTTGATTTCTTTAAATATTGAGATTATTTCTTCTATTGTGGCTGGTCCATTTTGATTTCTTATTTTATATTGTGGTGCTGAATTTTTAAGTCTTGTGGCAAAGATTATTTTATCTTTGTCTTGTAAATCGTTAAATCTTACAATGAATTTGTTATCTGGATTTTCCCATAATGGAGAGAAATTTATTTTTATTTTTTTTTCTATCATTTTTAATTTTCATTAAAAAAGTTTTTTTCTAATAGTTCTTTGTATTCTTTTATTGTATTTGATGTTCCACATTTTGGACAATCAAATATTTCTTCTTCGGAAGTCCATCCAGTTATTGATTGGTAAGCAAATGGATGTTTACAATTTTTACATATTATAATATATTGATTATTATCTTCTTTAGGTGGTATAATAATATTTTTTTTGGGGGTTATTATATTATATTGTGTTTCTTCTAGAATTTCTTCTTTTTTAATTATTTGTTTTTCTTGTTCTTGTTCGACCCATATTAGTTGATTTGTTCTTATTTCATTATTACATTCTGGACAAAAATAAGTATAGTCTCCGTCACTGTCTGTATTTGTTTCACTATATTTGTAATCATCAAGAATGTCATTTTCGTTTTCATCTTTGGTTGTAATTATACTGAAATTTACTGTTCCAGTTTCTGTTCCAGCAATTGGTATTTCGAAATCTAGATAGTTTATTTCTAGATTACAATGTGGACATTTCCATTTCATATTTTTATTTGCATGTACAATCTATATTTCCGCAGGTATCACAAAAATCTTCTTTTTCATCTTCAATGGAATAATCTTCTATTGAGTATGGTTCATAATCTTTTTCAGGATCAGCTGATAATAGTTTAATTTTGTTTTGTTTTGTGATATCTGCTTGAATAGGTTTTATTAGTAATTTGTTTAATCTTTTGTTTAGTGTTTCAGTTATATTATCTTCTAATTGATAGTATCTTTCTCCATTAATTCCTCTATTGATTAATGGTTCAATTATGTTTTCAATTAATTCTATAGCTGTTCTTCTTAATGGATGATCTGCATCGTATATGTCAATTTTTTTAGGTAGTTTTTTCTTTTTCGGTTTCGTTGTATTCTTTTGTGACATATTTGTCTAAAAAGTAATTTATGGCTATACTGTTGGTGTATTCTTCTGGATGGAACTGGAATGCTACGATAGGTAATATTTTGTGTTCAAAACCTTCTATGACATAATTTGTACTCATTATTATGTTTATTCCAGGAAGATTGTTAATTACTTTTTTGTTTATTGGGTCTTTAAAGTCGACTTTTTGTGTGACAAAGTCTTCTAAATCTTTATTTAAGATTCTGTCTCCTTTTTCTGTTAGAGTGAAGCCTTGTTCGTGCCATGAATTTACCAAGATTCTTGTTTCTGCAATATTTTGTTTTTCACAAAATTGTTTGAATTTTCCAAAAATAATAATATCATGCATTGGTTCTTTTCTATTATATATATCACTATTTGATCCGTTGTGTTTTTCTTTTGTGATTGATATATCTTGTTGGAAATAATTTAATTTTAAGTATGTTCCTAACATTTGAAATCCTCTACATATTCCTAAGATTGGAATTTTTTTTCTGATACATATTTGAATTAATTCTTTTTCGACGTAATCTCTATTATAATTAAAAGCTGATGAATCTTTTAATTTTTCTCCGATTGTTATAGGATTTATATCTGTCCCTCCTGAAAGAATAATTGCATCTAGATGTTTTGTTATTTCTTCTAGGTCATTTGATAATTTGATTTTATCATCTATTGTTATTATTTCATTTTTAGGTTCAAATATGTTTGGAATTAATAATGGGATTGTATTTTCTGTTGAAAATGCTCTTATGTATGCATTGTTTATTATGTTTTGTGTTTTATTTAATGAGGTTGTTATGCCTATTATTTTTTTCATTTTATTTGATTTAATTTTTTTAAGTATTCTTTATTCATGTACTCTTGATTATTGAATATTCTGAATTGTTTTTTACAATGTGTGTTTGTTAATTTTTTACCCGCTAGTTTGTCTAGTGCATTACTTGCTTCTTTTACTGTAAATAATATTCCTTCTTCTTCTTGAAATTCTTTGAATTTAGTTCCATATGCATAAATAATATCTTGTAGAATTATTACTGCTGTTGTTTTTTTTATGTATTTAGGTGTATAAATTTTCTTCATAAATTATCTTATATTTATTGTTTGTTAATTATAATGTGCAAGTTTCTGGGAAAGAATATCTTTTTTGATTAAGAATGTATTCTTGTTTAAAATTATTTTGTTATTCTTTTATTATTATTTTTGATAAGCGATTAAAAACCATATGTATTATTAAATATTATATTAAATTGGTGGGTATTTATATTAAATAGCAAATTTAATATAAATGGTACTCTATTTTAATTTTTCTTTAATCTTCTATATGCAATATCATAAGATACCTGTTTTTAAAGATTCGATCTTTTGAGAATTACGTTTTCAACATGAGGATCTTATTCTTTCGGTACTTATTTAGAAATAATAAACTCCCAGAAACTTGCACATTATAGATGTTAATCTATTTTCGGTGCAATTGATGGTATTTCTTGCATCATTTGTGGTATTACTGTATTTTCTAAGAAATTTTCCCAACCGTGTCTAGATGGTGCATTTCCTAATGTAATCCAGTGTTCTAGGGGATTTTCTTTAAACCAATAATCTAATCCTTTACTTACAAAGAATTCAAAAGCTGGTAAGGTTGTGGCAGTTAATGGAAAGTTTTTATCACAAACTCTTGCTATAAATGGTTTGATTTTTTGGAAATTATTCCAAGCTAGGTTAAAATTGTTTGTGTTGATTGCTTTTTGAATTTCGTTTATGTTTACAAGATTTAAAAGTTCTTTTTCATAATCTCTTCCTGGCATTGAGGATGTTAGGATTGAAATAGCAAGTCTAGATAATCCCATAACAAAGGACATTAATGGGTATGAACGTAGCCAAAAATTTGATAATGTTCTATATTCAATACCATGTGTTGGTGTTCTATATTCTCCAGCTCTTCCATAAGTTTTTCGTCTTTCGATATTTCCTTTATCTCGATCAATTAATACACAGGTGTTTCCTACTATTATATCTAGGATTTGAACGACTCTTTCTGGTTCTCTCATTACTATTTGTGTTGGTTGGTATGAGCCGTTGTTAGGTGAATTTGTGTGTCCTAAATGTATGTGTCCTCCTGCACTTCTATAAAGGTATTTTGATGGGTCTTTTAAAGATACGGCATTTTGATGTTTTGTGTCAGTGTTTTTACTTGGAGCACAACCGAAAACTCTTGATTTTTCATCTAATGACATTAATTCTTTTTTAGATATTTTTATTGTTGTAGCAAAATTGATTGATAAGTCTTTATCTTCTTTTATTTTTTTATATAATTCTTGGAAACATATAGATATTTCTGAAGCTAGAGATTGTCGACAGGTGTTTGGTTTTGGGTTTAATTCTGCTTGAACTCCATCTACAATGAATTTACTTTTTGAATTATAATCTCCTATTGGAGATCGGATTGTTATACCTTTATTTTTATCTATTATTTTTTCTGATCCTATTATTTTTCCTTTCTTTTCGAAGAAAAATTCGGGGTCACATCCGAAGACAACTCCTGCTAGTAATATTTTGTCTGTTAATGGTTTTTTTGTCATGTTATTGTTATTAATTTTAATTTTTAAATTTTTCACAGTCCATACAAATATCTGGATTTAATAAACTTGGTTTATTTCTATCGTTATAGATTAATAAAGTATTATCATCGTTCCAGTAACCCATTGTTATTCCACACATTTTACATTTTGGAATTTTTTTGCAATTTATACAAACTGTTGGGTTTTTGTTTTTTGTTTTTTGATTACAATGTTTACAACAATTTTTCTTGATTTTTATTTTCTTTTTCATGTTATTTCATTTTAACTATTATGTTTTTTTCAGCTAATTTACATGCATGAACATCATCAAAACAAATGTCTACTTCTTCTTCACAGGCTGATTTGTCATAACATTTATCGACATATTTTTCAAGTCCATATAATCGACAAATTTGTTCAGCGTAATCTTTTCCTCCTCCTGACCAGACAATGATTCTGGTGTTTTTCATTTTTTGGGATAATATTTGTATTAGTAATATTATTTCTAGATTTACACCTAATTTCGGTCTTATATGTGCTGGTGTTTCGGGTGGAATACCTTCGTTGTTTAAGATTGTTCCATCAATGTCAAAAGCTATTATTATTTCTTTCATATGTTTTAATTATTGTAGTAATAACTGTTATTAACAGGGCGGTTTTCTTTGTATTGTTTTTTGTGAATTTCATTCCAGTATGCTCTTAGATTTTTTTTGTTTATTGCCCATATCCACATTCTTAAACTATTTGATGAATTTGGATTTATTCTTGTTGGTGATGGTGTTATTTTTCCTAGATTGTTTTTTAATATGAAGTTTTTTAATTGTATTCCATTTTTTTTGTCTTGTATATCTGAGAAAAAATAAAATGCACATCGATGTTCTCGGTCAAAATATTCATAACAGACTTCTTCTAGTATATCTTTTGGGTCATCGTCGATACCATCTATTTCATTAATTCCGCAACATTCGATTTCTTTATTTATTTGAGCCATATATTTTCGGTTTAAATGAATTTAATAAGTATATCCATGATAATATTCCTAATAAGGATATTATTGTTTTGTATTTTTCAGGTGCAAAATTTATTCCGATCGATAGGATATATGATGATATTATTATTGCTAAGGTGAATAATATCAAATTAATTATTGTTTTAATTTTGTTTTTCTTCTTTTTTTTTGTCATAAAATTATTCTTGCAAATCTTCTATGTCATCTTGAATACTTTCAACTCCTTCTTTAATCTTTTTCATGTAATTTTTACTGCTATTTACACTTATTTGAATAAAGATTGATAGATAAATTGCTTCTAATGAAACTATAGTAGTTACAATTAAAAGGATTTTATCTATATTGAAAAAGAAACATAAAAGACAGGCAATTGAAAATAAGATTGTGTGAGTAATTAAGGATTGGATTGAACCTATCCATTTGGTGGCTTTTATTGCTATTTTTTCTAAACTCATGATTTTAGTTTATTAAGTATATCTGTTAATTTCCAACGAGTCATTCCTAGATTAATAATGTTAATTAATCTTATTAAGAATGAATTAAAGTAATTATTGGTGTGTTCTTCTATAAATCTTCTGGCCCATTGAATATCTGCTTTGTTTCCGAGTTTTTGTATTTCGGAGTCAAATTCTTTGAGTATTTCTTCTTTTGGTGTTGGTAAATGTGTTTCCATGTGATTATTAAATGTCATTACAGTTTTCTAGATATTGAGGTTTGTGTATATTTACTGTGTAACATCTTTCTTTTGCTTCTATTTTTATTTGTTCTAGGGTTTTAGGGATTTTTTGTTCGTTTGTTTTTGGTGTTTTACAAGTTGAACATCCTAATGTTATACCTAATAAAAAGGTAATGATTATTATTAAAATGTTTAACCAAAAGTGTTTGTTATTCATGTTATGATTCTTGAATTGTGTAATTAATTCTTTTTGCGATACTGAAACCTCGACCATAATTATTTAATATTCCGTAACTGACAGCTTCTTTGATTGTGTCAAAATCGTCACTAATAACGTAATTACTGGTTTCAGGTATTATTACTATGTATTTTTCCATGTGTTAATTTCAAGATTCGTGTAATTCTTTTTCTAATTCACGAAATCTTTCTTTAGCTTTTATTAATTTATGATAAGCTGTTTCTTTTTCTTTTTTTGCGTTTAATTCGTTTTTTGAAGCGTTGATATTTTCTATTGTTGCGTTTTTAAGGTCTTCAATGGCTTCCATTATTCGAATTTCGAAATTTGGTTCTTCTTTGGGCATATGATTTGTGTGATTAATTAGTAATAATTAGAGGAGATTTTTCTTTTTAAGAACACGATATAGTAATTCTAAAATGTGTCCATAAGAGAAAAACATAATAATTGCATCGACTATTAGACCTATAATGAATGTTGTGATCATAGATTATATGCAAATAAATGCGATTACTGCTCCTAGAAATGCACCGTCACTATCATATTTGAAGCCGGAATACATACAAGTTATAAAAGCAATGGTTACGGCTATTCTTCTAATTGATTCTTGGTTCATATTTATTTGTTTTATTAATGTTAATGTTTAAATAGTTTTCATATCTTTACCTCTGATAGAAAGAGGCAAAGTATAAAGGCTATTTATTTTTCTTTTCTTCTTCTTCTATTTTTGTAGCTATTTCGACAAGATATGTTTCATTGTCAGATAATAGTTTTTGCATGACTATTTCTTTGGCATTTTCTGTGAAATTTCCACAGGTGTTTTTAAGATTGTATTTTCTTAAAAGTTTTTCTTCTTTTGATAATGCTAAATCTTTTGCGAATGTTATGATTTTGTCCATAATGTTTTGTATTGTGTTTTTTGATTCTTCACAATTAGGGTTATTGTTTATAATTTTTTGTACTAATTCGATTTCATTTTCACAGTGGTAGAAGATGTATCCATTTTTGTCTTTTATTTGCCAACATAAAGTTTTTTCTGATATGTGATGGTATGGTTCAACTATTGTTCCAATAGTACCTTTTTCGTGTCCTCCCCATTTTTGGCCTAATACTTTTACAGTATCTCCTATTTGGAATTTGTTTTCTTTTTCTTGTTCTGTTATGGTTTTATAAATTGTAGTTGAATTTCCATTTACTTTTAATAGTTTTCTTTCTTTGAAAAAATTATTAACCGATTTGTCGTTGAAAAAATTGTGATTTGGGTCAAAACCTCTTATAGATCCATCAGGGTTGATTTTTTCTTTATAAATATGATTATCAAGTCCTATAAATTCTATTATATCTCCTTCTTTAAAATTCATTTTGTTATTGTTTGTTGATTTGTAATATTCGACCGATTTTGCTAATTATTGTGAATTAGAGAATGTAGGTAATAAAGACTTTCACTTTATATTAGAAACTTCAAAAAATAAGTAATTTTCTTACGACAATTGAATGTCCTCAAAGTAGATTACTTATTTTTTTTGATTAAAAATTTATTAAGACTTGAGTCCACGCGAACGAGTCCTCTGTTGCTTAACGATGGGCAAAGCCAATGTAATTTTTAATTATATTTCTGCGTTAATCTAGTTTCGCCATACCTACATTCTCTAATTCACAATATTATTATTTTATTCTGTTTTTTGGAGTATTGATTGGATAGCTTGGTATTCTGGGTTTGCGAGGTTATCTATAGTAGCACAGGTTGTAATTATAGAGATAATGAAACCTACTACAATAAAAATTATTCCTATACCCAAAAACCATTCGCAATTTTCATCGTATTCATTTTTTTTATTTAATTTAATGGCTTTTTTTATAAGTATTATTCCTGCTATTAATATTGCTAAGAAAATAATACTTGCTATTAAGTTTTTATATCCGTCAATCATAGATTGTTTGATTAATATTTCCCAGAGTTGTGTACCAGTAGCTCCGAATTTGTTTGCTAATACATCTATTGTTTCACTAATGATGGTTGTTACTTGATTCATAAATTGTTATTGATTATTGTTAATTTAATGTGTTTGATAAGGTATTTGATTTAGTAGAAAAGAATTATCTCCAATGGTTAGTATATTCTTGAATTCTGGTATCTAATAAATTTAATATTTTTTCATTTACAATATTATTGTTTTTATTAGATTCAAAAATTCTGTTTATGTCTGTTTTTAAGTTTTCTAAAAGTTGTATTTTTTCTTTTCTTTGATTTAATATTCGTTTTATTTTAAGTGGAATTACATATTTTATTTGACGTGGTATGTCCCAAATGTGGAATATTAGCCATAAAATAATATTAAGTGGAAATTTATATCTAAAACCTAATACAAAATTTCCTGTTTCATTTTCAATGTAATCTGTTCTTTCATATCCGTTCCAGAATAGATTCCATGGAATATTATATTTAAACCATCTGTATTTACCTATTCCTTCTTTTCCCCATGTTTGGTATTCTAGTGGGATTTTGATCATATAATGATTTTTAATTATTAAGTGAATGCTAAACTAAAGACTTTTAGTGATTTTGAATGATTAGGTTTTTCAATTCTAAAAGTGAAGCGTTTATTGTCTTCTTCTTGTTTAATGGGGATTATTTTAAGATGTAATTCCTTACAAGCATCTTGATAGCCTGTAAAGAATTTTTCAAGAGCTTCTTGTTTTGTTTTACTTCCTTTTGTTACAAAGGTATATTTTTTGTTGTTTATTGAGAATTTACCTAAAATGATTATTGAGTTGAAGATTGTATAGAAGTGGATGAACATAAATTTGTTAAGGTGTTTAATAAACTTGATAATGGTTGATAAGCTTCCTTTTTGATTTGTGTTTTGTAAACTTTGGTTGCTTTGTTAAAGTTGTTTTCGCTTCTTAATAGTTTTGGCATGTAACCGATTTTGTATAAGTGTTTGTTCATATAATATTATTAGTTAGATTTTAATAAATTTTTTAAGGTGATTTTGGGTTAATTGATTTGATGAATCGTGATGTCCTATTATGTTTTTATAATTTTCAGTTATTTCTTCTCCTTTTTTTATGTTTTGTAAGGTGTAATATCCATTACTATTAGCATTATTTGAATGATTCATGAATGATTGTAAATCTGCGTCATTATTAGGGTTTTTTATAGCTAGATAATCTTTTTCCATGAACCATCTATCTAAGATTATTTTTCTTATTTCTGGTCTAATTTTTAAGAAATCTTCTTTATTAATTTCTGTGTCTTCTGGGTCTTCATATAATAGACCTTTCATTTTTAGATATGTATTTTTAGGTATATTTCTTATGGCAAAAACTCCAATTCCGTGTATTTTTGATGGTGCAAGTCTGGCCCAAACGTTGTTGTTTATGAAATTTATATTTGCTTGTTGATGTTCTTTTCTAAGTTTTTTATGTAAGTAATTTATCATAAGATTTATTTAATATCTTTAAAATATTGATTAATTAATAATTGTATGATATACAAACAGGGACGCGTAAGAATTGCACTTACCTTATTATTTTCAATATAGAAAAAGCTCTATAGGGTGTATGGTTTGAATAATACACAGAAAAATAACTATGCTGCTAAGCTCCCCTGTTTGTATATCATGGGTGTTTGTTTATGTTCTTGTTGCTGAGAGTATGTGTGTTTTTACGGCTGGTTTATTGTGGGTTTTTACTTTCTTGTTTAAGATAAGTGAAGAACCGTGCATTAATAATAATGCTATTGTTGTTATAATTATTGTTTTTTTCATCTTAATTATTGTTAATTGATAATATTTCAAGATACAGTTAAATAGGCTAACGTTTGCTTACTATTATATTTTATTAAATAATAGATAAGTTTAATTTTACGTACTAAAATAAATGAAATTGTTTTTGTAAATTATAAGAATTGTGTATTAACAGTTTATAATGGTGAATTAATATATCATCCAATAATAACCCTGAGAATAAAACCCACAACTCGAGACTTTACAAAACCTATAACATTACATTCCGTAGTTTAAAATCTAGTTAACCCATTTAGCTGTATCCTGAAAAGTGACTTGTTAATTATTAAGTGTTTACACCTACCCACTGGTGTTTTTTAACTAGTGTCGATAAATTAATAAACTCAAAATATCATTTTTAAAGAACATGTGGGTAAATGAAAACACTTAATAGATATGATTGAAGTTGAGAACAATAAGTTAATTATAAATTGATAATGTAATTAAAAATACATTGATTGTTAGTCAATGTTGTTGAATACATATTAAGTTATTGGTAGTAAGTGATAGACCTTACTGATGACATTATTAACTTATTTTTACTTATTGTTATCGTGTGTACATTAATTCACTGCAATTATATTTTGCTATTCTCAACTTCTATCATACCTGAACAATAACTATGTAATAATAAAGATAACTAGGGGGCGGGAAATTTCCCTATTGTTCCCTTGTGCTTCTACTTAGTATATATACCTATATAAATTGCCTTTCGGACTAATTTATATATATCTCTTTATTATTATGTAGTTATTTATTCTTGGCTAGTTAACCAAAGATTAACTAGATATAATATACAAGGACAAAATGATTGTGTAAAAGCTCTGGTCTTTTACGTGTTTCAAAATGATTTGTATATTATATCTAATTAACCTTTATATAAATTCGTCGTCTTCAAAATCATCTTCATTTAATATATAATCACAATCACAAAATATACGGTTGCAATATGGACAAATGTTTAAAAAATCGTCATCACAAATACATGGGAAGCGATTGCAATTAGGACATAAATTTTCATCTATAATACTCATAAAAAGTTAATTAATTAATAATGTGAAACAAAAAAGATAGATTAAAGGCAGGCATTATAAGAGGTTTATTAAATAATTTATTAATACCATATATAAAATTCGAGATTTATATATGAGTCGATGTATTAATGGATATATATAAAATGGCTAAATAAAAGATATATCGTTATTTATTCTTATAATGTGCCTAGCTTTAATCTACCTTTGGTATAGTTGTGTTAATTAATAATGTATAATAAGCAAAAAACTTAATTAAATCAATCTTGCAGAGATACGTCTTAAACTCAAATAAATATATCTTCATAAAACTATTATAACAAGTCTTATTGCATGAGTTTACGGTTAATATTATATAATATATAAATATAAGATATAATTGTTATATTACCACGTGTTCATTGAACTTTACTCTCACTTGGGATTGAATATACAATACCTGTATTTTATTTAATTAAGTTTTTTGCTTATTATTGTAGTGTAAGATAAACTAAGTAAATATATTAAGGTTTTATGATGATAAACATAAAACTCTCTGTTTGTTTATTGTAATGTATCATTGCATTATCGTATTTGAGAAGATTATTAAATAGATACAATAAGTTGTTATTTCTTTGCTTATTAATTTTTAATAAATTCTTAATATATTTACATAATTTACCTTTCGGTAGCAGTTCTTTATATGACGATACTGCAAAACGCCTTGACCTCCATTAAGGAAGATTTGTTTGCCAATTAGCTTTTATTTAGGGCTAATGAACTGTAGTCACCATAAAGGTGCGAATATTATAAGAGAAGTTTCTTGTTTAAGCAACTTCTGCTTCGTCTTCAACATCAGTACTGAAATCTGTAGCTTTAATATCAAATGGAGCATCTACTGGCTTATAAGGCTCTAGATATTTTTCGGCAACAGCTGTTTCCATAATGAAGATTGGTTCATAAACCGCTTTATCTTCATTTCTGTTGTTCTTTTTACTGAAGACATTTTCAGTTTTACCTGTATCATGTGAGTAGTAGTAAACGTTAACTGTTTCTTTGTCTTTACCTTCGAAAGCAAAAACATTAGTATTAACGCCTTCTCCATTTCCATCAACGCAGTAAGTGAATTTCAAGCTAGGTTTCTCTGAATTCCATCTAGCTCTACTTGATTGCATAATCTTTAGAAACAAGTCTGTATCTAGGCTTATGCGAGAAAAACCATTATCTAATTTCTTGATAATTTTGCGAACTAATACTTCTTCTTTATTTATTTGTAACATGGCTTTAATAGATATACTTATGTATTTGTATATCCTTGCTATTTATAATGATTTTATAATGGTTAGCTTATATACGATGCTATAACGCTTAATCTCTATTAAAGAGAAAATGGTGATGAAATGCGGGATATGAATGTATAACGGAATAATCCGTAATGCCATCTTATCCTACCCTCACACAGTAAAACATATTTGTGTAATGTAAAAGCATATATATACTATACGCTTCTAATCAACCCATTACTACACCTACATAGTTTTAACACATACACTGCATAACCACGCACTACGCATACACACCACACTACGCATAACGATTTTCTACGTAGCGAATGGCATGATGTGTACGGGTATGCAACGCGTTGTAAATACTATGTTATATATACTACACATACATAGTTTTAAATATGAGGCACGGGGGGTTGTCGATTTGACTTCAAGATATATCAGGAGAAGAGAGGGGAAATGACCCTATCCGTATCCGCGACTCCAATTTCCAATTCGGTCCAAATTACGTGTTAGCTGTCTCGATCGAAAACGAGCCTTAAAAATCAAGGGGTCGAAAAAAAATTTCGCAAAAATTTGCGATTTGAGGGGCTTGAAGTGCGTTAGAGGATATACCCTACGTCTCCCCCCTATTTTTAGTGTTTTTTCGTCAAACGAACTATATATATCAATGCTTTTTTGACACGTATTTTTTGAGGGGTATATTTAATGACCTTTCTAATTCAAAAGGCGAAATACGTAAAAAAAACGGAGAATGATACGATATTCCGCTTTATATTTATTGTTGTACGTCTACCGAGATTCGAACTCGGAAACCTGGTTTCTAAGACCAGTGCGGTTACCTGTTACGCCATAGACGTATATGAGGAAGATGTGGGATTCGAACTCACGTGGCTGTTACACCAACTTGTTTTCAAGACAAGCACCATAGGCCTCTCGGTCAATCTTCCAAAAAGAACCCGATATTATCTTGCCCTCGGGACCACGGGCGGTGCGGTAGACTATGTACTCGAAACATAATCGGTTGGGATCACTCTCTTTAGCAAAGAGGTGCAGTGCCTTACTGCTTAATCTACCTATGTGCGAAATAAGAGAATTGAACTCTTTCGACCTCATTGGAAGTGAGGCATGCTACCGTAACATTTATCTCGCATTACGTCTTTCATATGTTCTAATTCTATGACAATTGGAACAAACTACTTCACACTTATTTATTTCTTTCATTATTGTATTCCAACAACAACCCATATTAACAAGGTTACCCACATTGTCATCTTTATCATTATTAATATGATCAAAATCTAATACCCTAAAATCTTTATTACCACAATCTTTACATTGTAAATCTTTTTTATATTCAACAAATTTCTTTTTTATATCTTTTTTACGATTAATACTATTAGTAATATATTTTTCTCTATAAAGTTCATAGTTTGTTTTACTATATCCTGCTTGTTTACTTTTATATTGACTGCCACCTTTTGCTTTTTTCATAATCTAATTATATCATATTATTTCCAAATAAGCAAGTGTTTGGAATGTGTCTCTTGATTGAATCGAACAATCGTGGATTCCTTAAGAGGGAACTATCTTACCACTAAATGAAAGAGACCGTGTGTGAAATGAAGGAGTTGAACCCTCACAACCATCATGTAAAGGTGGTAGTCTGCCGTTAACTTAATTTCACATAATGTTAATAGCTCCTTTAATACACTCTATGTGCATCTATTAACATTGTGAAGTGAGAAGGATTCGAACCCTCAACCGTCTCGTTAGAACCGAGATGCACTATCCAATTGTGCTATCACTCCGTGACCCATCAGGGTAACGATCCCTGTTTCGTTGCTTGAAAAACAACTGTCCTACCTCTAGACGAATGAGCCGTAGCCGATGAGAGACTTGAACTCTCATTTCTCCCTTGAGAAGGGAGTGTC
>Ga0172381_10001210_pt1 | contig 30926 bp, 33 predicted proteins | sample Leawel6488metaG_FD_119754 | JGI IMG/M metagenome (GOLD analysis project Ga0172381, IMG submission 119754) | Leachate microbial communities from a municipal landfill in Southern Ontario, Canada - Leachate well 64-88 metaG | ecosystem: Engineered > Solid waste > Landfill > Unclassified | place... | reverse complement strand
GAACGGGCGATTCCTGCCGCCATGGGGAGTATGTTTCCGTATACTGTCATATGGCCCCTAGGGTACCTTCTTTTCATGTTTTTTAAAAGCCTAACTGTATCATATCATATGAACCAGAACAAAGACTTTTAGTCATTTTTTGTTTATGGTATAATGTTTTTAATATTAACTTGTAAGACATAAAATAAATGATTACTTTAATTTACATTCTTATCTTTCTTGCTTCCTGCTTTGCTTTCTATTTATCAGGAGAATTAATAGTTAAAAGCTTAATAAAGATTGCTAAATTTCTCGGATGGAAAGAATTTGTTGTTTCTTTCTTAGTTATGGCCATTGTTGGCTCTCTACCTAATTTATTTGTCGGCATTTCTTCAGCTCTACATGGCATCCCACAATTATCTTTTGGAGATGTAATTGGAGGAAACGTTGTTGATATGACGCTCTCTATTGCCCTAGCTGCCTTTTTTGCTAAAAAAGGAATTCCAGCTAAAAGCAAAACGATACATAGCACATTAATATTTACTGTAATTGCCGCTATTTTGCCAATCCTTCTTATCTGGGACAATAATCTTTCAAGAATTGATGGTATAATTATGATCGCTTTCTTCTTTGCTTATGTTGGATGGCTATTTTCTAAAAAAGAAAGATTCAGTAAGTCTTGCGAAGATAATGCAACTCCGGTTAAAAGCTTCAAAGCATCTTTTAGTGGGGTATTTAAAATCATTCTCTGTTTAGCTGTCTTTGCTGTTGCTTCGGAAGGAATAGTTAGATCGGCTAAGTACTTTGCTGCCACTTTTAATTGGCCAATAGTCTTAATCGGTTTATTTATCGTTGGACTAGGTAACTGTGCTCCTGAGATATTCTTTGCTATCTCTTGTGCTAAAAAGAAAATGGAATGGATGATACTAGGGGATTTGATGGGAACTATTGTTGCCCCAGCCACCCTTGTTTTGGGAATCGTTGCCTTAATTAATCCAATATATATAACTGACTTTTCCCCTTTTGGAGTCGCTAGAATCTTCTTGTTTATCGCAATAATCTTCTTCTTTTACTTTATTAAAAATGATAGCCGAATAAGCAAAAAAGAAGCTGTTTTCTTGCTCTTCATATATATTGCCTTTATTATAACTGAGCTTTTCGTAAAAATGTAAAATTGACACGATACCTAAAGAATCATAGTATATTCTCATATGGATAAAAATCTTACCAAAACTCAAGAACTAGAACTCCTTTCGTCTCTTGAATCAAGAGCTGAATCTCCTTTGAAGTTTGCCTATATCGGGCACGGTTATAAAAAATGGATAGAGGTTGCAAAGAAAAGTCGTGAAAATCATGATTTAGAATTTGAAGAAGATTTATTAAAAAGACAGTCTCTTCCTTTTATTTTTAGAGAAATAGGAAAGAAAACTAGTGTTGTTAATATTATTGACTTTGGTTGTGGTGACGGAGTACCGATATTGCCAATCTTAGAATACCTTAATGCATTACTAATACCTAATATTAATTATGTTCCAGTGGACATTAGCCAAACCATGCTTGATGAGGCAACAAAGAATATAAGAAATATCTTTCCCTCTATCTCTATTACTCCCATTCTTTTTGATTTTGAAAAAGGTGAAATCATTGAAAAAATATTACAATTCTCAAGAAACGAGAACACTCACAACTATTTCTTTTTATTAGGCAACACTATTGGTAATTTCGATAATACCGAAAAAGTTTTATCAAACCTAAAAATGTCTATGTTCTCTGATGATCATTTAATTATCGGTAATCAAATTTCTAACTTATTAAATGCTCCAAAAATAACTGAGTATTATCGAGCAAAGGAACCGTTCAATCTTTCAACTTCTGCATTAATTGACTATGGAATGGAATGTAAATTTGAAGAATACGATGTTAGGTGGAATGAAAATAAAAAACAAATAGAAGGATTTTTGGTAGTCGGAAAAGATAAAGATATTATTATTGCCGACAGAAAACTTACTTTCGAAAAAAATGAAGAAATTCTTCTATATATTAGCAAAAAATACGTGGAAGAAAGCATCGTTGAAATGCTTAATAAGGCAGGCTTTCGTATTGACCTGTTTACTACCAATAAAAAGAAGGATAACTGCATTATCTCTGTTTCACCAAGTAGATATAAGTCATAATTGCACTCCTTTATTGACTATTAAGCGATAAAATGATATAAACAAAAAGTATTAATTAAGCAAAAAAACATGTTAGCAGTAATAAAAACAGGTGGAAAACAATACAGAGTTTCCCCGAAAGACAAATTAAAGATTGAGAAGCTTGTAGCTGAAGAAGGTGCCGAAGTAGTATTCGACAATGTTCTTTTGGTTGAAAATGGAAAAGAATTAACAATCGGAGAACCCTTAATCAAAGGTGCTACTGTAACAGCCAAGGTTTTAAAACAAGCTAAGGCTGATAAAGTTATGACTTTCAAATACAAATCAAAGAAAAGATACAAAGTCAAAAAAGGGCATAGACAACACTATACCGAAGTTGAAATCATAGACGTTAAGAATTAATTTACAACCTGCTTCAAGTAAGCAGGTTTTTGTTTATCCTAGAATCCAATATCTCCCTCAAAAGAATCACGGCCTGTTTCAATATTTCTAAAGCAGGCTCTTTGTTTATCAAAGAATAACTCAACTCTTCCGATTGGACCATTTCTGTGTTTAGCAATAATAATATCAGCGACTCCTTTTCTGGGGCTCTCTTCTTGATAAACATCTTCACGATAGATAAATAGAACAACATCTGCATCTTGCTCAATTGAACCTGAGTCTCTTAAATCTGAAAGTCTAGGGATCTTTGGGGTTCTTTGTTCAACCGCTCTTGATAATTGAGATAAAGCTAAGACAGGAATATTTAATTCTCTAGCTAATCCTTTTAATTGCCTTGAAATTTCTGTAATCTGCTGGACGCTATTCATTATCTTGTTATTTGGCTCAATCAATTGTAAATAGTCAACAACGATTAGTCCTAGGCCATGACTAGCCTGTAATCTTCTAGCCATCGCTCTCATTTGTAAAACACTGCAACTGGAAGCATCATCAATAAATATTGGAGCCTCAGAAAGAGTGCCTAGTGCATGCTGGATACAAACAAAATCGTTTTGATCTCCATCACTGGAAAGCATTCCTTGCCTTAATTTCCACGAGTCAATATTTGATTCAGAACTAATTAATCTATCAATTAATTGGTCCTTGCTCATTTCTAATGAAAAAATACCAACTGGTTTTTTTTCTTTTAATGCAACATTCTTAGCAATGTCTAGTGCTAAACTTGATTTACCCATTGATGGTCTAGCTGCTAGAATAATTAAATCTGAATTCTGCAAACCAGAAAGAAGAGAATCGAGACCATTGAATCCAGTTGATATCCCTCTTAAAGATCCTTTTTGTTTTGATATTCTTTCTATTCTTTCAAAAGCCTCTTCTAGATAGGGCTTGATTGGTAAAAATGATTGAGTTAAGTTTTTTTGAGTAATACTGAAAATTCTTCGCTCAGCCGAATCTAAAAGATCGTCTGATTCGTTTTCTTCCTCATAGCCCATTAAAGAAATTTCTGTTCCTGCAGAAATCAAATCTCTCAAGATTCTTTTCTTTTGAACTATCTTTGCATAACTCATCACATGGCTAGCCGTAGGAACAGTGTTAATCAATTCTGTTAAATAGGCTGTTCCACCCATATTTTCTAACTGATTTCTTTCTTTTAGCTTTGAAGAAACAGAGATCAAATCAATTGGCTCGCCACGAGTAAATAGATCTTCAATAACTTGATAGATGTATTGATGGTTCCTTTTGTAGAAGTCTTCGGAGTGTAAAATATCAGCCACCTTAGTAATTGCTTCCTTATCAAGCATTAAAGAGCCTAAAAGGCTTTTTTCTGCTTCGATGTCCTGAGGGGGCACTTTTAGATTTGTATTTTCACTACTCATTAAGTATAATGTAGCAAACAACAAATTAAACGTCAATTATGAAAATAGGCTTTATTTCCTTTCACTCCTTTAGTAATCCAGGAGGGGTGAAAAACCACATATTAGGATTATCTAGGGAATTTGAGAAAAGAGGCATAGAAACCAAGATAATTGTGCCCCGAAGAAAACTAAAAGAAAAATACGGGAACAACGTAATTCTTTTAGGAACTTCGATTCCTTTAAATATTGGAGGAACGCAAGGTGATTTAGTTTGCAATTTTAATCCCTTAGCTATAAAAAGAATGCTTAATAGAGAAAAGTTTGATATTTTGCATTTCCATAATTTCATCATTCCTTCAGCTTCTCAGATATTAGAAAGATCTGATGCAACTAATATTATTACTTTTCATGCTAATACTGAATCAATACCTTTATTAGATACAATGATAAATAATCTAAGCGGATTAATTAATCATAAGGTTAAAGGTGTCATTGGAGTAGCTTCCTTTAATCTCGAACCATTCAAAAAATATAATGGATTAAAGAGGGTAATACCTAATGGAATTAATTTAGAAGAATTTAATCCAAAAGTTAAAAGGTTGGACAAGTTCGATAATAGTAAAGTTAATATTTTATTCTTAGGAAGAATTGAAGAAAGAAAGGGTTTAATTTATTTACTTAAAGCCTATAAATTATTACAAGAAAAGCATAATAATTTAAGATTGATAATAGTAGGGGATGGCCCGCTCAAAGAAGAATGTGAAGATTACGTAAAATCAAACAAGCTTAATGAAGTTTATTGGGAGGGAACACAAAGTGGAGACATTGTTCCTCAGTATTTTGCTACTTGTGATATTTATTGTAGTCCAGCTATCTTTGGAGAAAGCTTTGGTATTGTTCTATTAGAAGCCATGGCTTTAGGAAAACCAGTTTGTGGCTTTAGTAATATGGGCTACAAAGAATTACTACAAAATACAAAAGGAGAGGAATTCTTAGCTGAACCAAAAAATGAAATTGAATTAGCAGAAAAAATAGATAAATTAGTTAGCGATGAAAAATTAAGAAAAGAAATGGGGGAGTGGGGACTTACAGAGGTTCAAAAATATTCTTGGGAAAAGGTTGCAGACAAAGTTTTACAATTTTACAAAGAATGTATGAATAATAATTAAAAATCTCAGTATTTGACTTTAAGAAACATTCTATATATAATTCCATTAGTATATTGGAGGACATTCAATGACTGAAAGTTCTACACTAAATTCTGCACTTGTATGCGACAAGCCTGGGCAGCACCTAAGAACTTTTGCCCCCAAGGCAATTAAAATGGCGGCAGAAATGAAAAAAAACAATGACCATTATCTTCAACGAAATCACAATTCCTGTTGAAGCCGATGACACTGTCGAAAACGTGGTAAAAAAATATTACTCTGCATTCTTTAATGCTTCGTAAAAATTTCTACCACGTTTTTACATATATATTATTATAAAAACAAATCCTGCATTTCTGCAGGGTCTTTGTTATTTCTTCTTGATGACTGTTTTTTCTCCTGAATCTTCAACTAGCCATCCTTTTTCTTCTATCTGTTTTCTTGCTTCATCAGCCTTATCCCATTCTTTATTCTTTCTAGTTTCATTTCTTATTTCCACTAGCTTCATTATTTCTTCAGGAATAATACTGATATCACTAGTCCAGACGGGAATACCGTCTTTTTCGATTTTAATAATATACTTTGAATCAGTAATATTTTCTTCTGATTTAACTGAAGATAATTTTAATCCAAAAACATTATCAAAATCGATCAACAAATCATATTTTTCTGAATCTGTAATATCTTTATCCTTAATCATATCCCAAGTTAAAGCTAAGGCAGAAGGAATATTTAAATCATCGTTGATAAATTCGAGGAAATTCTTTTTGTACTCTTCAAACTTCTTTGAATGCTTTGTTTTCTCACTTCTTGATAATTCTAATGTTTTTTCATAAAGCTTATTCAAACTTGTTTCAGCAAACTCAAGACTTTCATCGCTAAAAGCAAGCTTTGTTCGATAATGAGTATTTAAACATAGGTAACGATAGGCGAGAGGACTCACTCCTTTTTCTTTCAACGTTTCCAAGGTAACAATATTGCCAGAAGACTTAGACATCTTTCCTTCTTTTAAATTAAGGAATTCTCCATGCATCCAATAATTAGCCATTGGCTTATTATATACTGCCTCAAATTGAGCAATTTCATTAGTGTGATGAATAAAGACATGATCAATTCCTCCACAATGAATATCAAAAGGCACTCCTAAATTATTCACACTCATAACCACACACTCAGTGTGCCAGCCAGGGAAGCCAACTCCCCAAGGAGATTCCCATTCCATCTGTCTCTTTTCGTCTTTAGGACTGAATTTCCATAAAGCAAAGTCTGCTTTATTTATTTTTTCTTTTACTTCTTCTATCCTTCCTTTCATTTCTGTTCTTTCGTTTTCTCCCCAAAGTCTGCCATATTTCTCAAGTTTTGAAGTATCAAAATATACTCCATCGCTAGTGATGTAAGTAAATCCTTTCTTTTCCATCTCTTTAATCAAGTCTATTTGTTCATTGATGGTATCGGTAGCTTTAACCCAAATAGTTGGATCAATAATATTTAGTGATTTTAAATCTTTCTTAAAAAAATCTGCGTAGAATTGAGCAATCTCCCAAACAGTCTTTCTTTCCTTCCTCGCTCCTTTCTCTAACTTATCTTCTCCGACATCGGAATCAGAAGTTAAATGTCCCACATCTGTTATATTCATTACATGCTTAACTTTGTATCCGTTATATATTAAAACTCTCTTTAAAAAATCTTCAAAGAGGTAGGTTCTCATGTTGCCGATATGAGCAAACCAATAAACAGTTGGTCCGCAGGTATATATTCCGACTTCTTTATCTTTAATCGGCTTAAATTCTTCTTTTTTCTTAGTTAAGGTGTTATATATTTTCATATTTCTATTATATATCAATGTATTAGATATTTAAAGATACCTCTCTCCGCGGTCAGGAAAAACAGTTACAATAACTGCTTCAGGATGTTCTTTTTGTATTTCTCGACAAATATACATTGAAGCGCCTGAACTAGGCCCGACTAACACTCCCTTCTTTGCTAACTCGTCTTTGGTGATTAAAGCTTTCTCTGCTTCAAGATCATAAATCTCATCAATCAAATCAAAATCAATAATCGTTGGAACAAATCCATCTTTTAAAGATCTTAATCCTTCAATTGTTTGGTTTTGAACTGGCTGTACTCCAATTATTTTAATTTTAGGATATTTTTCTTTCAATTTTCTTCCAATTCCAGTAATTGTTCCTCCTGTTCCCATGCCAGCAACGAAATAATCAATTTGTTTATCTTCCATTTGTTTTAAAATTTCTTCGGCTGTTCCATAATAGTGTGATTCTGGATTAGCTAAATTTTCATACTGATTTAGAAAAACTTGTCTCTCTCCATTCTTAGCCATATCTTTAACATCATTAATAGCGAACTTTCTGTATCTTAAATTTTCCATTAGAATTACTTCTCCGCCAAATATTTTCACCATCTTTATTTTTTCCCTACTAGTACTCTCTGGCATAATCATTTTAACTTTATATCCTTTCATTGCTGCTACCATTGCTAAGCCAACTCCCGTGTTTCCACTAGTTGGTTCAATTAAAGTATCTCCCTGTTTTATGTACCCTTCTTTTTCCGCCTCATTAATCATATTTAAAGCAATCCTGTCCTTGATCGAACCGCCAGGATTAAATCCTTCCATTTTAGCGAATATATTATTTTCTATTTTAACTAGTGGCGTATTGCCAATGTGTTCTAAAATTGTTTTCATTTTTTTATTATTAAACAAAAAATCTCTTCTTAAGAGATTAGTTTTATATATTCCATAATTATTAAAAACAAACCAATCTCTTAGTCTAATGGGGGACAACAGCAACAGCAGATTTGTTTGTTTATATTTTTCATATGTTTCTATTCTAACAAAAGGGATTATATTGTCAAGAATTGACAAGATTACTTAATTCAATGTAAGCTAAAACCAGCCACCAGTACCTTGATATTCTGAGTGGCCTGATATGCCTTAGCTCTTAAGTTAGAACGAAGGCTGTGAAAAAAGCCGCACATCAGAATAAAAATGATTGACCAATGAATTTAGCGAAGAGGGTTTTCTCTACAACTTTAACCTTCCCAGCTATTGCAGTTGCAAGACTGTTAGGAGGAAAATTGCAACAGTCTACAATTCATTGGTCATGATTTTCTCTCGAGAGTAAAAACTCTTTTTTTATTTAAAAATCATGTTGACAAAAATTAATTCAGCAGTTAATATATCTATGGAACGTTTCCAGAATCGTTCAAAAAAATAAAGACTTAAAAAGGGTCTTTTTAAGTTAAAGAACGATATATAGTTTAGTTTTAAACTAAAGAAAGAGATTTGATCAATCTTATTATCTTTAAGAATAAAACTTGCGAAGAAGAGTTTTGTGGAACCATATGGTGAAAGAATTCCCCGAAGCTCTTCTCCCTTATTACGGGGACTCGAAAGAGGTCTTTTTATTTGACAAAAATCGAAAAAAGAACAATCATTATATTACTTATGTCTTAGTGTACCCTCGCTGAAACATAGGTACGTGTCACCGCACGTAATAAGTCTAGTTATAAACTAGAAATCTTAAGGGGGCTCTGACTCTTTTGTCACTTTCCAGACCAAGTCAGATTCCCCGCACTTTTAACATTAAAACGAGCCCGAAAGGGTTCTTTTGTTTGACAAAATATTTCAATGAGTTAAAATTAAATTGTAGCGACAGCGATTTGGAGTGTAGCTGCTGCCACGTTGCCGCACCTTAACAATCGTTGGAACTACAAATCCATTTAGAAACCTCCAAAAACACATCCCACCTCTATATCAATCTCTTATTTTTATGAACTGTTAAAGGTTCATATTTTATTTGACAAAAGATTAAAAATCCATATGATGGAATAAGTAAAAAGCACCACTAAACCCTCTAATGAACTTATCTTCAAATGAAGAGGCGGTTATGTAAGAAGAAAAACTCCAATGGAGGCGATAGCATGTGTTGCTAAATTAAAAAAGAATGAGGGTAGAAGGCCAAAAACGTAATCTTAATCTGGTCAAGTATGTGTACCACCATATTTTCTCCCTCATTTCTTATTTTATCTATTTGAACTCGAAAGAGGTCTTTTTTATTTGACAAAATAAATCATAGGTTTATAATATATTTAGTAGATTAATAATAAGTAGATTAAATGTATTTTCTCTTGATTTCTGTAAATCAAGAAAATAATAAATATTTAATTTAATCTGCGAGTTTCTCTTTAATGGTTTTCTTTATCAAAAGAGAAACTATATTTTATTTAGTGTGTTTAGTAATTTCACTCTCTAGTAAAAATTACTACCACATTAATAACGGGGAGCTATTATATTTATTTATATTTTTATAGATACTTGTAGCTCTCCTGTTTCTTTTTTACGGAGCACATTGGCTCTTTTTTTATTTGCTTTTTCGAGGAAAAAATAATAGAATATCCATATATGTCAAACTTAGTCCTATATCGTAAATACAGACCGCAAACATTTAAAGACTTTATCGGTCAAAAACATGTCGTTCAAACTATTACCAATGAAATAGCATCGGGAATGATTTCCCATGCTTATTTATTCTCTGGACACCGTGGGACAGGAAAGACTACCTTAGCTAGACTATTTGCAAAAGCTATTAACTGTCAAAACTTAAAAGGATCTGAGCCATGTAACAAATGTACTTCTTGTTTAGAAATAAATGGAGGCAAAGCAGTAGATATTATTGAAATTGATGCCGCTTCAAATAGAGGTATTGATGAAATTAGAAGCATTAGAGAAGGAATTAAGTTTGCTCCTAACTTTTTAAAATACAAAGTTCTAATTTTAGATGAAGCTCATCAATTATCAAAAGATGCAGCTAATGCACTCTTAAAAATATTAGAAGAGCCACCTTCATACGCAGTTTTCATTTTGGCTACAACGGAAGCGCATAAGATGATTCCGACCATTGCTTCAAGATGCCAGAGATTTGATTTCTACAAACTTTCTTTCGATGAGGTTGTTGAGAAATTATCTTTCATTTGCAAGAAAGAAGGGATTGATATTGAGAAAGAAGCATTAGGTTTGATTGCTTCGGCCTCTGAAGGTTCGATGAGGGATGCTGAGGGAACACTAAACCAAGTTTTAAATTTCTTGCCCGACACTAAAATCAAAGCTGAAGACGTCCAGTTGCTTTTAGGCTTAGTAGATATTAACTTAGTAGTTGAATTGACTGATTATTTGATAAAAAAAGATAAGGCGGGAGCTTTGAAGTTCTTAAATGATAATATTGAAAAGGGAGTTGATATTCCTGAATTTACTAAAACCCTTATTGACTATTTACGAAAATTGCTTATCCTTAAGATTGATTCAAGTTTGATTGCTTCAATAATGCCTGGAGAAACTAAAGAAGTGGGGGAAAGAGCTAAAAAACAGGCTGAAGGATTAGCAGAAGAAAATCTAAAGAAAACTCTTAATCTTCTTTTAGATGCAGACAATAAGAGTAAATATGCTTCAATACAGCAACTACCTTTAGAGTTAGCCTTGATTGAATCGATTGGAATTGAATAGAATATTGCGGGATCGTCTAATGGTAGGACAGTGGCCTTTGAAGCCATTAATCTTGGTTCGAGTCCAGGTCCCGCAGCATGTGGCAACCATTACTTAAAATAGCATACGAAAAAGCCCTAGAAAGCACCAATATATCCACGCAAAACGCGGCTGTTTTAATTGACGATAATCAAAATATTATTGCTTCAGAAGTAAATAGTTTTCCTGATGGAGTAGAAGAAACAGAAGAAAGACAAAAAGATAAACCAATAAGAATTAAATACAGCGTTCATGCGGAAAGAAATGTTATATACAAGGCTGCAAGGCTAGGAATAAAAACAGAAGGACTTATTATGATTTGTCCTTGGGCAACTTGTAGTGATTGCGCTCAAGCTATTATCCAAGCAGGAATCAAAAAGCTTGTAACTCACAAACAAGCTTTAGATAGGAATGGCCATTGGCAAGAAGATATAGATTTTGCCTTTTCCATGCTTCGCGAAGCTGGAGTAGAGATAATAATTTATGATGGAAAGATAGGCGTAGGAAAAATATTGAGAAGCTTTGAAGTCTGGGAACCATAATCGCTATCTTAGCGATTTTTTGATACAATAATAATATGGATACAGAAAAATTTGAAAAATTAGTAAATGAAGGAATTAAAGATATTCCCCAAAAATTCTTAGACAATTAGACAATGTTGGAATTGTCGTTGAAGATAATCCTAGCCCTGAACAATTAAAAAAATTAAAAATTAGGAAAAATTATATTCTTTTTGGTTTATACGAAGGAATCCCTAAGACAAAAAGATGGGGATATTCAGATGTCTTACCTGATAAGATAACTATCTTCAAAAATCCAATTGAACAATCAACTCAATCAGAAGAGGAGATTAAAAAAATAGTTAAAGAAACTGTTTGGCATGAAATTGCTCATCATTTCGGCATGAATGAAAAAGAGGTAAGAGATGCAGAATTACGAAGAAAAAATTGATTTATTAAAGATATTATTGGTATAATAAAAAATAATAAAATAAATAATAACAAAATATGAAAATTGATAAAGCTTTAATAGCTACAATCGTATTTGTTCTCACTTTCTATGCTGGAATTTGTTTAGGGCAGTATTTAGAGAAAAAATTCTCTATTCAAAGCACATCTACTCCAAAAGTAATAGCTGATGTAGTATTCTTCTGCGATGAAAATAAATTTATCGCTGCTAAGTTCATGGAAAAAAGCGTGGATTTGACTTTGAGTGACAAAAGAGAGATGGCTTTACCTCAAACTATCTCTGGATCAGGAGCCCGTTATGCTAATGAAGACGAATCTTTTGTTTTCTGGAACAAGGGAGATACTGCCTTTGTTCAAGAAGGAGAAAACTACACGTATCAAAATTGTGCACTTAAAAAATGAACAGCAATATTATTAAAGAAATAGGTGAAGATATTAAAAAAGGACTGATTGGCGTAATCCCTACTGATACTATTTATGGAATAGTCTGTTCAGCGATGAACAAAAAAAGTGTTGAAAAATTATACAAGATCAGAAAGAGAGATACAAAAAAACCGATGATTATCTTAATTTCTTCAATTAAAGATTTGGGATTATTTGATGTTAAAATAGAAAAAAAGATTACTGATAAATACTGGCCAGGAAAAGTAAGCATAATTATTCCTGTTAAAAAGTTTGAATATTTACACCGAGGGAAAAATAGTTTGGCTTTTAGGATTCCAGACAATAAAGATTTAATTAAATTGTTAAAATTATCTGGACCGATAGTCGCTCCCAGTGCAAACATAGAAGGGAAGGAGCCAGCAGAAACAATTGAAGAGGCGTATGGTTATTTCCAAAATAAAATTGATTTCTATGTTGATTGCGGAAAATTAAAATCAAAACCTTCAAAGATTATTTCGCTAATGAATGATAAGATTGAAATTGTTAGAAAATAACAATAACGCATGTTAATAAATAAATTATTTAAAACTGCTTTTACTTTGATTGAATTATTAGTAGTCATCGCTATTATCGGTATTTTGTCTGGATTAATTGTAATTTCAATGAGTGGCGTGACCAATAAAGCTAATATCGCCAAAGCTCAAATATTTTCTAACTCATTAAGAAATTCTCTGATGGCAGATATGATTGCGGAATATAAGTTTGAAGGTGATGCAACAAATTCATGGGGCGACAGCGAAGGAACTGCATATGGACCTACATATAAAACCTCCTCTGAGTGCCTTTCTGGACAATGCATTAATTTTGATGGAATAGATGATTATGTAGATATCAGCAATGTAGATAATTTAAAATCTTCGACAGGAACGATATCAATATGGTTTAAGTGGACGATTGGCGATGTCAACGTCTTATTTTCTTTAATAGATAAAGACACTGCCCAATTAGATTCGATGCAATTAGGATTGGGTAATTGGACAGGTGGTCAGACTGATGAAAGTGTCGGATTTTTATATAGAGATGCATCAATATATAAAATTATAGGTTACTATAAAAATGGAACTTATACATATAGAGATAACAATTGGCATAACATTGTAATGACTGTCGGAGAAAACTACAATAAAATGTATTTCGATGGAAAAGAAGTCGACTTAACATACTCCTACGGAAGCTCTTCTGTGGGTGGATATTTTTCTCAAAATACAAACATAGATACAGCGGAAATAGGAGCTAGGCTATATAATATTACAACAAGAGATACTTATTTCGGAGGATCAATAGATGATTTAAGAATTTATGATATAGCAATACCAATCTCTCAAATCAAAGAACAGTATTATGCGGGATTAAATAAATTACTAATTAGTGGTAATATATCTAGTGAAGAGTATGTTTTAAGAATAAATAATAATATATCTTATGAATAAATTAGTAATCATTAGGCATGGAGAAAGCGTCTGGAATAAAGAGAATATCTTTACTGGATGGATTGACGCACCTTTATCAGAAGAGGGAATTGAGCAAGCTAAAAAGGCAGGAAAAACTCTTAAAGAAAAAGGATTTGTTTTTGATTTAGGTTTTACTTCGGTCCTACAAAGAGCCTATAATACTCTTGATTTGATTTTAAAAGAAATGAATCTGGTAATTCCTGTAGAAAAATCATGGAGATTAAACGAAAGGCATTATGGAGCTTTACAGGGAATGAATAAAGATGAAATGAGAGAAAAGTTTGGGCAAGAACAAGTTGAAATATGGAGGAGAAGTTACGATATTAAGCCTCCCATTGCAGAAGGCTTGGAGCAATCTGAATATAAACAAATTGAAGAAGGAGAAGTCCCATTAACTGAAAGCTTAAAAGACACCGAAGAGAGACTTGTGCCTTATTGGAAAGAAACAATAGTTCCACAAATAATGGCAGATAAAAAAATCATAATCTCAGCTCACGGAAACAGCATTAGAGCTTTGATTAAAAACATTGAAGGAATATCGGGAGAAGAAATAGCTAAAATAGAAATACCCGTGGGAATTCCTTTAATTTACGAGCTAGACGATAATTTGCGAGTACTAAATAAATATTATCTTAAATCTTGACGTATTTAAAAATTGTGATATACAAATAATTAGAACCTTGTTTCAAAAACACACAGAATCGATGGCTTAATTTAATAATATTTATGTGTTATTAAACTAGGCCATCGTATGCGAGATCTTACATGAAGCCTTCCGTCATGCTTAAGATTTCATCCGGTGTGCCTATCTTTCGGAAGAGATTGTTGTTTTTTGCTTTTGCGGATTACCATGACCCATCCGCCACATTAACTGGTCTACCTATGCCGTGCTCCAATCCTCGGTTAATGGGTTCCCTCATACCAGTCTTGCAATCAACCAAACAATCTCTTTCCTTTTTATATAATTGCGCTCATACGCTGTTTTTTTATATTTTTACTAATTATCAATCAAATATCTTGACTGATAAAATACATATGATATATTAAATCATATGTTAAGTGAAAGACAAGAACAGATAATAAAGAGCTTGGTTAGGGAATACATTAAAACCGCTGAACCAGTCAGCTCTAAGTTTTTAGCCGAAAAGCACGATTTCGGTATTTGTCCTTCAGCAATAAGAATCGAATTCCAGGCTTTAATTAGGGAAGGCTTCTTAGAACAGCCTCATACTTCAGCTGGAAGGATACCAACCGATAAGGCTTATCGCTTTTTTGTAGATAGTTTGAAAAACAAAAGAGAAGAAAGAATGGAAGAAGAATTAGAGTATATAATCAAGGGAGTAGAAGATAAATTTAGAATGGCTTCTGAGATTGCTAAATTCATAGCTGACAATTCATCAAGTTTTGTTAATTTGTATTTTGCTAAAGAAGGACTGAACCTAAAAGAAGGTCTAGATGAAATATTCAAAGAACCAGAAGCTAAAAACGAAGGCTTTATTGATAGCTTTGTTAATTTCTTAACAAATTTTGAAAAAAATATTGATAAATTACAGACCGATCCAAGAACACAAGTATTTATTGGAAAAGAAAATCCAATTCCAAAATCTAAAAACATGACGATGATCTGCTCTGAATGCAATCTTCCATCTCAGAAAGTATTCATTACCATTATGGGACCTAAAAGAATGGATTATGAAAAAAATATTAAATTAATAAATTCGTTAAATAAAGTATTAGAAGAATTAATATGAAAGAAGAAAAAACAAAAACAATAGAGGAAATAGAAAAAATGCTTGAAGAAATGGAACAAAAAAAAGAAGAATACTTCTTGGGGTGGCAAAGAGAAAAAGCTGATTTCCTTAACTACAAAAAACAAGAATTCGAGAGATTGAAAGGAACTCTTTGTATTGCCAAAGAGAGTGTATTTGAAGAAATTATACCAGTCTTAGATAGTTTCAGGTTAGCTGAAAAAGCCATCTCTGAAGAAGATAAAAACAACAAAAGCGTTATAGGTCTATTAATGATTAAAAAGCAGCTAGAAAACGCTTTAAAGGCCTTAGGACTAGAAGAAATAGAAAGCATTGGTAAGTCATTTAATCCCAGTCTTCATGAAGCCGTAGAAGAAGTAGAAGGAGGGGAAACAGGCTTAATAATTGAAGAAGTAGAAAAGGGATATAATTACAATGGAAAAGTTTTAAGACCCTCGAAGGTAAAAGTAGGAAAATAACACATTATCACTCTTGACATGAGAGTGATAATTAGATAATATTGAAACATAAGAATAAAAATATAAAATTATGACAAAAGTTTTAGGGATAGACTTAGGCACGGCCATAACAAAATCGGCTTCAATTATTAATGGTGAACCTAAAGCCTTAGAAAATAGAGAAGGATCTATTTTAACTCCTTCTATTATTGCTCAAACCAAAGGAGGGGAAAGAGTAGTCGGAATACTTGCCCAAAGACAGGCTATTACCAATCCAAAAAATACTATCTCTGCCGTAAAAAGATTTATCGGCAGAAGATTTTCTGATTCTGAAGTACAAAAAGAATTAAAACTTCTTCCTTATGAAACTAGAGAAAAATCAGATGGAGGAGTTGAAGTTAAAATGGGAGACAAATGGTACAATCCAATTGAAATTTCTTCAATGATTTTACAAAAAATTAAAGCTGATGCAAAAGATAAATTAGGAGAAGAGGTTAAGAATGTTGTTATTACTTGCCCAGCAAACTTTGATGATTCTCAAAGAAAAGCAACTATTGCCGCAGGAGAAATTGCTGGCTTTAAAGTATTAAGAGTGATTAATGAACCAACAGCCGCTGCCTTAGCTTATGGTTTCGGCAAAAAAGACGCTCAGAAAATATTAGTTTATGACTTTGGAGGAGGTACGTTTGACGTAACTATCCTTGATGTTTCTCCAGATGTAGTTGAAGTATTGGCAACAGGCGGAGAATCTCATTTAGGAGGAAACGATTTCGACCAAAGAATAATCGATTGGATTCTGGCTGAATTCAAGAAAGAGCAAGGAATTGATTTAGTTAAAGATGCTCTAGCTCTACAGAGATTAAAAGAAGCAGCTGAAAAAGCCAAGACTGAATTGTCTAGTGCTATGGAAACTAATATTAACCTTCCTTTTATTACTTCTGATGCTGATGGTCCAAAACACTTGGAATACAAACTATCAAGAGCTCAATTTGATTCAATGACTAATGATTTAATCATTAGATCAATTGATAGAGTTAAAAAAACTCTAGAAGAAATTAAGATGAATAAAAGCGAAATCAATGAAGTTATCCTTGTCGGAGGAACAACTTTGATTCCAGCAGCTAGGGATGCGGTTAAGAACTTCTTCGGTCAAGAACCGAACAAGTCAATTAATCCAGAAGAAGTAGTTGCTATTGGTGCTGCTATTGAAGCAGAAATACTAACTGCCAAAGAAGAAGGAAGGACTCCTGAGGGAGATATTAAAAGTGTTCTATTGCTTGATGTCTTACCATTATCTTTGGGAATAGAAACATTGGGAGGAGTTTCGACTCCGATGATTGCTAAGAATACTACAATACCAACTACTGGGTCACAAGTATTCTCAACTGCGGTTGACAATCAACCTTCTGTTGAGATTAATGTCTTACAGGGAGAAAGATCAATGGCTTCTGATAACAGATCTCTTGGTAAGTTTATCTTAAATGGTATCCCTCCAGCACCAAGAGGCATTCCTCAAGTTGAAGTTAAATTCGATATTGATGCTAATGGAGTCCTGACTGTAACTGCAATTGATAAAGCTTCGAACAAATCTCAATCGATTAAAGTTGAAGGATCTATTGGAATATCTAAAGAGGATATTGAAAAAATGAGAAAAGATGCAGAAATTCATGCTGCCGAAGATCAAAAGAAAAAAGAATCGATTGAGGTAAAGAATATTGCTGACAACTTAATCTATCAATCAGAGAAAACAATCAAAGATGCAGGAGACAAAGTCTCAGCGGAAGCAAAAAAGGAAGTTGAGGATAAGATTACTGAATTGAAAAAAGTTAAGGATGGTGATAATATTGAAGAAATAAAAGGGAAGACTGAAGAGTTATCCCAAGCCATTCAGAAAGTTGGAGCAGCAATGTATCAAGCTCAACAGCAACCTCAGGAACCAAAGAAAGAAGAAGGACCTGAAAATGCTCCCGAAGCTGAAACTGAAAAAGAATAATTTAAAAAATTATACAAGAATGGCAAAATGAACAATTTTGCCTTTCTTATTTATCGCCATGCAAAAAGACTATTACAAAATACTAGGGATTGATAAAGGTGCTTCCCCGGAAGACATTAAAAAAGCCTACTACAAATTAGCTCATCAGCATCATCCTGACAAAAAAGGAGGAGATGAAGCTAAATTTAAAGAAGTTAATGAGGCCTATCAAACATTGTCCGATAAAGACAAAAGAGCCCAATACGACCGCTTTGGAACAACCTTTAACGGGGCTCAAGGAGGATTTAATCAGCAGAATGTTAATTGGGAAGATATTATGGGAGGAATGGGAGGAGGCTTTGGAAACATTGAAGATATTTTTGATATGTTTGGAAATGGTTTTGGCATGGGAAGAAAAAAACCAAAAGACGCTAGAAGAGGAAACGATCTCGAAACAATTCTTGAACTTGATTTAGAATCAATTCTTCGCTCTCAAGATAAAGAAATGATTATCACTAAAAATTCTACCTGTGAAAGATGCGGAGGTAATGGTGCTGAACCAGACACATCAGTTAAAGAATGTTTTACTTGTCGCGGAGCGGGAAGGGTTCAAGAAATTAGAAAAACATTCCTCGGAACTATCAGTCAATATGTTGTTTGCCCTGATTGCCATGGAGAAGGAGTAAAACCAGAAAAACCTTGCAATGTCTGCCACGGGGAAGGAAGAGTTAAAAAAGAAGAAAAAATAAAGATAAATATCCCAGCTGGTGTTGACAATAACCAGATAATTAAGGTAAAAGGAAAGGGTGAAGCAGGGAAACGTGGAGGTGAAGCAGGAGACCTATATATCAGGATATCCATTAAACCTCATCGCTTTTTCGAAAGGAATGGAGATGATATTTATTTAAAACAAGATATAACTTTCTCTGAAGCAACACTGGGAGGAAAGATAAAAATACCGACCCTAGAAGGAGATAAAATTATTGTCAGTGTTCCAAGCGGAACTGAATCAGGAAAAATACTCAAAATTTCTAAAAGGGGTATTCCTCATTTTTCAGGCATTAGCAGAGGTAATTTGTATTTGCAGTTAAATATTAATACTCCTGGGAAAATAACCAAAAGACAAAAAGAATTACTAGAAGAATTAAAAAAAGAGGGACTTTGAAATCCCTCATTACGCCCCAATAGCTCAGTTGGTAGAGCAACAACCTTTTAAGTTGAAGGTCACAGGTTCGAGTCCTGTTTGGGGCACCAATACATATTTATTAGAGGATATTTTCCCGATAAAATAAAAATACTTAATAATAACTGCCTCAGGGTTAGTTTTTTATTTGACATTAAGCGCTCTTAATGTTAAAAAATAGGAACTATTCTTAAGGGATAGGAGTTTTTAGAAATGATTAACAGAAAACTCGTTCTGATGGTTCTGTCAGTCTTCGCAGTATTAATCTTGCTGGCTGGCTGCACAACAACGGCACCGATCAAGGAAAAACAAACCGTCCAAACCGTCATCATCTCTGGTCATACTGACTGGGGAAAACTGATGGGTGCAAACGGAAACCAATCCTCTGGCACTTCGGTAGAGATGTGCAAAGATATCCTTATCTCAATGGGATACAAGGTTGAAACTCCAAACTTGGGGTCATGGGAAGCAGTTCAACAGGCAGCCAGGATTGGCAAGGTTGATGTTATCCCAGCGATATACAAGACCAAAGAAAGAGAAGAATATCTTGTATATTCAATTGCGTATACCACAGACCCGGTTGTGCCATTTTCTAAAAAAGGAAAAGGGTTCGTTTACAACAAAAAAGAGGATCTACTCGGCAAAAAGATTGTTGCCACTACCGGTGATAGCTACGGCCAAGAAATCGATGATTATATGGTCCAGGCTAATCTGAACGTGGTAAGAGTGAGCAGTTCAAAAGAAGCTTTTGATCTGGTCAAAAACGATCAAGCGGATTGCTTCCTCTACTCAGTATGGGCCGGAGAAAAGGTACTAAAAGATTCTGGATCATCCAATGACTTTGAATGGTCTGGCGTTGTTTCAGAACAACCGTTCTATGTCGCCTTTTCAAAAAAGTCTCCGGTAGCTCTGAGAATCGATGAGTTCAATGCTCACCTGAGGGAAAAGATTGCAAAAAATCAAACCCCCTCAACATAATAATTTCATTTTAAAACAATGGGATTTTTTATTACTATTTTTGTTCTCTCGTGTTAATTTTAAAATAATGAATAAATACTTTTTCTATATTAAAAAAACAGGGCTTAAGGCCCTGCTTTTATTATTCATTTTTTAACAATTGCTCTTTCACTGTCAATAAATCCATTCTTAGGTTGTAAACCTGGGTTTTAATTTCCGAAACATCTTTCTCCATATTATTCATCTTGGTTTGCTGGAAATCATAAACTGAGAATAAAGAAATGCAAAAAAGGAAAGCAATAACTAAAACAAGAATTCCTTCAACTACATATAATCTTTTCATAAATTTATCTTATTATTATTCTATAAACATTATACCAAACTATTTCTATAAAAATCAAGGACAATTATGCTCTTTTCAAAAGTATTGTCTATTTTTTAATTTTACCATAGAATAACAATATGAAAATGAAAGAGAAAACAACTGTAGCGGTAGGAATGAGCGGGGGAGTTGATTCGACCATGACCGCGTTGATGCTGAAGAATAAAGGATATGACGTTGTTGGGATAACGATGCAGATTTGGGATAATAATCCTAATATTAAAGGGACTAGCGACGGTTGTTATGGGCCCAATGAGAAATACGGCATTAAAGATGCAAAAAGGGCTGCTAAAATGATTGGGATTAAACATCATGTTATAAACCTACAAAAAGAATATCAAAAAGCTGTTATAGATTATTTTAAAGAAGAATACCAAAAGGGAAGAACTCCTAATCCTTGTGTTATGTGTAATTCGAAGATAAAATTCGGTCTTTTAATTGATAAAGCATTAGAGAGCGGAATTAAATTTGATTACTTTGCCACTGGCCATTACGTCAGGGTTTCATATGACAAAAAGAACAAACTTTATTTATTAAAAAAGGGGGTAGACAAAACTAAAGATCAGTCTTATTTCCTTTATCGATTAAAACAAAAACAATTAGCCAAAGTAATCTTTCCTTTAGGCTCAAAGAAGAAGTCCTTTATCAAACAATTTGCCAAAGAGAATGGTTTTGAAGAATATGCTAATAAACAAGAAAGCCAGAACTTTGTTGAATGTGACAGCTATTCAGCTTTGCTTCCAACTGGTAAATCAGGAATGATTATTGATTATAATGGTAAAGTACTGGGAGAACATAAGGGAATAACTAATTATACCCTCGGACAAAGAAAGAATATTAATATTGGCGGACTAAAAGAACCATATTATGTTCTCAAAATAGATTCCAAAAAAAATAGTATTATTGTCGGACCAAGACGTTTTACTTTCTTTGATAGAGTATCTGTTAAAAATATTAATTGGATTATTCCTTTCAATTTAGCTAAAAACAAAGTAGAGGTTAAAATACGTTATGGAGCAGAGCTAGCAAAAGCCTCCTTTGTTTCAAAAAATAAAAACAAAGCAGTTTTGAAATTCGTTAAGTCTCAGTTCGCAGTCACTCCCGGACAATCAATCGTTTTCTACGATAAAGATGTTGTCGTTGGCGGAGGAATAATTGATAAAAATATCTAACAAAAAAGACCCTCTCGGGTCTTTCTTTATTTTACCTAATTGCGTAGGTAATTGTTACTGTTGAAGTGATTTTATTTTGTCCAGCTGATATAGTTGGAGAAAGCACTCCCACTCCTGTGGATTCCAACTTATAAGACTGATCATAACTAATATATGTTGGATTATAAGAACTTTCTGAGAAATTAATTATCTTAACCATCTTTACTCCCAAAGCTTTTTCTAAATTCTTAGCTTTTGCTTGGGCATCTTTAATGGCTAGATTCTTGGCATCTTCTTTTACTTGTTCATCGTTATCAACAATAAACGAAAGACTGCTAATATCATTGGCTCCATTTTCTGTTGCTCCAGAAATAATGGCACCGACTTTGGTTAAATCTCTAATTTTTACATTAATTGTTTGCGTGACTTCGTATCCAGTCAAGGTTCTTTTGCCAGTCTTATCTTCCCAAGCATAGACAGGATTAATATTAAATCCAGTTGTTTTAATATCCTTGTCTTCTACGCTTGAATTTTTAATAAAAGAGATAATGCCATTCATTTTAACACTGTTATCATTAGTTGCGGTTGCAACATCTTTGCTTTCTGTTTTAACTGATATATCAATTAAGCCTACATCTGGAGTAGCATATACTTCTCCTGTTCCCGAAACAGTAATTACTTGGTTTTCGCTAGTTTCGGTTTTCTGATTAATTGATGCACCAAGATAGGCGATGACCATAATCATTAAAACGAATACTAACAATTGAAAGAATTTGTTTTCAAGTATTTTCATATTTTTATATTTATTATTTATTATTAACTTCTGAATGGATGAGAACATTTCTACTATTAAAATACATTGTTGTCTCTGTTCCATCTTCGACCATTTGTAAAATATTTGCACTCTCTCCATTGTAATCACCTGCACCAAGAGAGTTAACATTATTGCTTTTTTCTAAACTGGCATATAATCCTCTATTTTCATCAACTGCCATATTACTATTTCCAACCGCTGGAACGGAATAAGAGAAAATAATAATCATAGCGGAGAAGGCGAGAGAAGAGAAGGTTAACTTCCAATCCCAATATTCTTTTTTAGAAACATCAAAATATTCATTCCTTAAAAGAACTGTTTTTAGTCTTTCTTTGTGTCCATTTAATTCTATTCTTTCATTATTTGCTTTTTGGAATAATTCTTCTATTGTCATATGTTTCCCAAGAAATTACTGGCATCAACTTCAAGAATTGATTTTAATTCTTCCTTGGCTCTTTTACTATATACTCTAACTGTTGATTCATTTTTGTTTAATATTTGTGATATTTCCTCATAAGACATATCTTCAAAATATTTCAAATGAAGAATATCTTGATAAATCGGTTTTAATTGTCTAATCGCTTTATTTAAAACTAATAAATATTTATCATTGTCTATCTTCTTTTCTATCTCTTCAGCTATTTTATTATTATCTCCCAGTTCTTTAAAATCTGGATCATCGATAGTCAGCTTATATCTATTCTGCTTTCTAAAATATTGATTAACTTCGTTAGTAGCTATTTTGAATATCCAGCCACTAAAACTGAAAGGTCCATTCCTCCATTCAAATTGATCTAAATTCTTTAATACTTTAAGAAAAGCATTAGAGGTAATATCTTTAGCGTATTCAGTATTTAATACTCGCCTAAAAACGTAATTAAGGACTTTATCGTAATACAAATCAAATAGCTCGCCAAAAGCATCTCTATTTTTGTTCTGTGCTCTTTTCACCAATACTTCTATGTCTGTGTCCATATATTTATTATAATACATTTAAAGAAATAATGTTACAGCTCTTTGTTGAAAAAAGAGCAAAAATACCCTAAGATTGTATTATTAGCGAGATTAGTATAGTGGCAGTACATTTGCTTCCCAAGCAAAGGGCGCCAGTCCGATTCTGGTATCTCGCTCATGAATTTCTATCTTAAAACCTATGGCTGCAAGCTTAATCAAGCCGATTCTGAGCTGATTAGGGGATTGTTAATAAAAGATTATCGAGAGTCTTCAAGAGAAGAGGCTGATTTTGTTGTTTTAAATACTTGCGGAGTAGTTGAAAGAACTGAAAGAAAGATATTGAAGGAAGCTATTGAATTGAAGAAAAAAGATAAGAAGATTATTATCTCTGGCTGCTTGCCTTTAATATCGTTTGAGGAATGTTCTAAAATAGCTGATGGAATTATTGGACCGACTAACATCTCTTCGATTTCTTTAATCGTAAAAAAAGTATTGAAAGGAGAAAAAGCTATTGAAATCAAAAAGAAAAAGATTGACAAGTCTGATCTTTGTTTAAAAAAGAAAAGAATAGAGAAAGAAACTTCTTCAGCTATTATTTCTATCGCCGAAGGCTGTCTAGGTTCTTGTTCTTACTGCGCAACTAGATTCGCTAGAAAGGAATTAATATCTTTTGATATCAATAATATTGTTAAAGAAGCGAAATCGATTCTTAATTCTGGCTTTAAAGAAATACAATTAACTTCACAAGACTTATCTGTTTATGGAATGGAAAAAGGGAAACAAATGCTCCCTCAACTATTAAAAGAATTAACTACAATAGAAGGAGAGTTTAGAATTAAATTAGGAATGATGAATCCAGGACATGTAAACAAAATGATTAATAAATTGTTAAAAGCTTACGAGTCAGATAAAATCTATAAGTTTATTCATATTCCATTACAATCAGGAGACGATGAGTTATTGAAAAAGATGAATAGGGGATATTCAGTTTCTGATTTTATTGCTGTTACTCAGGTCTTTAAAAGGAAATTCAAAGATGTAATCATTGCTACTGATATTATTGTGGGGCATCCTTTGGAAACTGATGAATCTTTTAATAAAACTATTAAAGTTATTAAAAAGATAAAGCCGGACATAATTCATATCTTCAAGTTTTCTAAAAGAAAGGGGACTCCTGATTTTAACTTAAAAGATTATCCCGACAGAATCAAAAAAGAAAGATCGAGAATATTAACTGAATTGTTTGAAAATTTAAATTTAGAAAAGAATAAAAAATATTTAGGGAAGAAATTTGATGTTTTGATTATTAAAAAAAGAAAAAATAAATACCTTGCTAGGACTCAATCGGGCAGGGCAGTAGTATTAGACAAAGGAGAAATAGGAACTTTTGTTAAGGTTAAAATAATAGATTACAAATGGAATTATTTGGTTGGATGGGTTGACTAAAACAAAATATTGTTTATAATATATTTACGGAGGTAAAATGACTGCAAAACCGACCGCTGGCCTTTTTGGTTATATATTTAGCCAAGAAGGAAAGTTATTTGTAAAGAAAAGAGGAAAAAATGAATCCCTTGCTGGTGAATGGGATTTACCAGGGGGAGGCGTTGAAGAGGAAGTCAATGCCAATGCAAAAGACGAAAGAGTAGTAATCGAAGAGCTCCTTAGGGAGATTCACGAAGAAACAGGCTACTATATCCCTCACTTCGATGTAATGCCCGCCATGTATCCAGCAGTATCCCCAGGAGGAAAAGACTGGGCATTCGGGATTAATGTCGGAATGATTGCTGGCTCACCGCCATTTCTTCATCCAGGAAACTATCAATACGTCTCTCCAGAAGAACTGGAAAAACTTGCCAACGGATCTCCCGGCAACCGAATCGTAAGTGGTTACGGCAAAAGAATGCATCGGTTATGCCTTTTGGGATTGGAAAAGTTCAGCCCAAACAATAATTTCCGCGAACAGGCCGGAAAAACTCTTCAGAAAATCTGGGAAACCTGGGACTAACCAGAACATCCAGATTCGCGACAATATAAAAATTGTCGCTTTTTTTATTTATTTAGCCATATTGTTTGATTTTTTAAAATATGATATTCTTTAGGTATTAAATAACAAATTAGTCTATGCAAAATTCTACTAAAAACATCATCGGGTTAATCCTTATCGCTCTTTCTTTTGTCGGAGGTTTTTACTACCATGAATTTATTTTCCAGCAATACTACAAGGCTGCTTACTCAATAGACCAGATTGATTTTTCTATGTTGAAAAGAGCTTGGGATCAAGTTTCAACTGATTATGTTGATCAAGATAAAATAGATAAAACAAAAATGACCTATGGAGCAGTAGCTGGAATGGTTGAAGCTATCGGCGATCCATATACAGAATTCTTTAATCCCGAAGAAGCTAAAAAACTTGAAGAAGATATTGCTGGAAGTTTTGAAGGAATTGGATTGCAGATAGGAGCCAAAGATAAACAGACTGTTGCCATTTCTCCTATAAAAGGAACACCAGCAGAAAAAGCAGGATTAAGACCAGGAGATATAATTCTTGCAGTTGATAAAAAACCTACTGCTGATTTATCAATTGATGAAGTTGTAAGTATGATTAGAGGGCCCAAGGATACTAAGGTTACTTTAACTATTTCAAGAGAAGGAAGCGATGCAAAGGACATTGAAATCACTAGGGCAGTTATTAAGGTTCCTTCAATGGATTATGAAATAAAAACCCTTGATAATGGTAAAAAGATTGCTCATATAACTCTTTATCAATTCTCAGACACTGTATATCAAGATTTTAAAACAGCAGCTATAGATATTTTAAACAACAATGTTTCAGGAATTATTCTAGACATGAGAAGTAATCCTGGAGGATTAGTTAATCAAGCAACAAATATTGCTGGATGGTTCCTAGATAGAGGACAATTAATTTTAAGCGAGCAGGATAAAAATGGGGAAAAGATAGAATTAACCGCCAATGGACCATCAAGCTTTGCCTCAATACCATTAGTTGTTCTAATTAATGAAGGAAGTGCTTCTGCCTCAGAAATATTAGCTGGAGCATTAAAAGATGATAGAAAAGCACCAATAATTGGAACTACTTCTTTTGGCAAAGGAACTGTCCAGAAAATTGTTGACTTTGACGACGGATCAAGCTTGAAAGTTACTATTGCTAAATGGTATACTCCTTCAGGAGTTAGGATTCAAGATACTGGAATTGAACCAGATATCAAAGTAGAACTAACTTCGACTGATTATGAACAGAACAAAGACCCACAACTAGATAGGGCCTTGCAAGAAATTGAAAAATTAATACAATAAAGAATATGAAGGTTATATTATTAAAAGACGTTCCCAATACAGGAAAAAAGAATGACATCAAAGAAGTTTCTCCTGGCTTTGCTAGAAACTTTCTCTTCTCTAAAGGACTAGCAGTGGCTGCCGATCAAGACTCTTTAAAAAAGCTTGAACTCAAGAAAAAAGTTGATTCAGAAAACGCAGCTAAGGAATTAAAAGAAACAGAAGTAATTGTTTCAAAGATTGATGGACAGGAAATTGAAATCACTGTTAAAACAGGAAACGAAGGACAATTATTCGAATCAATCAATAAGCAAAAGATTAGCGAACATCTTAAAAAAATGGGATACAATGTCGATAAAGAAGATGTTGTTTTGGAAACCCCTATTAAGGAAGCAGGAGAATTTCCAATCAAATTAAAGTTTGCTCACAATTTGGAAGCAGAAGTAAGGATAATAATTAAAGGTTCGGAAGAGAAATAGTTTTTATTTCTCTTTTTGATTAATATATATAGATATGGCATATTATATTTTCGTCGCTGGTGGAGTTATGAGTAGTGTTGGAAAAGGAGCAGCCACTGCTTCAATTGGAAAAATATTACAAGGAAGAGGATTCAGAGTCTCGGCTATTAAAATCGATCCATATATCAATGTTGATGCTGGAACTATGAACCCAATTGAGCATGGAGAAACTTTTGTTACCGATGATGGGACAGAGTGCGATCAAGATGTTGGCAACTACGAAAGATTCTTAAATATTAATTTATCAACTGATAACTACATAACTACTGGCAGAGTTTACCAAGCAGTCATCCAAAAAGAAAGAAATCTTGAATTCAGTGGAAGATGCGTCGAAGTAGTTCCTGATATTCCTAATGAAGTGATTGCTAGAATTGAAAAAGTTGCTAAAAAAGACAAGGCTGATTTCGTTATGATTGAAATTGGAGGAACAGTAGGGGAATACCAAAATCTTCTTTTCTTGGAAGCCGCTAGAATGATGAAATTAAAACATCCTGGGCACGTTCTTTTTGCTTTGGTAACATATCTACCAACCATTAAAACAATTGGAGAAATGAAAACTAAACCATCTCAGACTTCGGCTAGATTATTGAACGAAGCGGGAATACAGCCTGATTTCATTTTAGGCAGAGCATCGGTTCCATTAGACGAACCAAGAAAAAGAAAGATTTCTATTTTTTGCAGTTTAGATGTAAAAGATGTTATTTCTGCTCCTGATGCTGATTCTATTTATGAAATTCCTCTTAATTTTGAAAAAGAAGGATTAGGAGATAGAATTTTGAAAAAGCTTAAATTAAAAGCCAAAACTAGAGACATGAAAGAGTGGGATAAAATGGTTAATACGATTAAAAAAGAAAAAACACCAGTAAAGATTGGTATTGTAGGAAAGTATTTTGAGTCAGGTGAGTTCTCGCTAACTGATTCGTATATTTCTGTGATTGAGGCAGTTAAACACGCTGCTTGGGCAAATAACAGGCAACCAGACATACATTGGCTATCAGCTCAGAAGTTTGAAACAGGAGATAAGGCTGAATTGGCTAAGCTAAAGGAATATGATGGCATCATCGTTCCTGGCGGTTTTGGCACGAGGGGAATAGAGGGGAAGATAAAGGTAATTGAGTATTTAAGAAAGAATAAAATTCCTTTCTTAGGATTATGTCTAGGTTTACAATTAGCTACCATTGAATTCGCTCGAAATGTTTGTGGCATTAAAGATGCAACTTCTCGAGAATTTGATGCTAAAGCAAAAAACCCAGTAATTGATTTAATGGAAGAACAGAAAGAACTAATGAAGAACAAGAATTACGGAGGAACAATGCGTTTAGGTACTTGGGATTGTGAAGTCAAAAAAGGAACTAATAGCTTCAAAGCATATAAAGAAGAACTAATCTCAGAGAGACATAGGCACAGATACGAAGTAAATAACGAATACAGAGATTTGCTTGTTTCTAAGGGATTAATTATTGGAGGAATTAACACTAAGAAAAACTTAGTTGAAATTATTGAATTAAAAGATCATCCTTTCTTTGTTGGAGTTCAATTCCATCCAGAACTCAAATCTAGGCCATTAGCTCCACATCCTTTATTTAAAGAATTTATTAAGGTAGCAGGAAACAAAAAAACTATCTCTTAATGAATAAATTATTGAAACAAGCTTTTACATTGATCGAACTATTAGTAGTAATAGCTATTATTGGTATTTTGTCTGGCTTAATTGTTGTATCAATGAGCGGAGTAACTCAAAAAGCTAACGTTGCTAAAGCTCAAGTATTTTCTAATTCTTTAAGGAATGCATTAATGGCGAATATTGTGGGAGAGTGGAAGTTTGACGGAACAGCTGCAGATGGAGCTACTGCTACCAATAGTGATGTTCTAGATACTTGGGGTAGTGCTAATAACGGAACCATTCCAGCTTCTCCTGCTATTCCAACTGTTAAAACTGGCTCTAATTGTGTAAGTGGTTCTTGTTTAAGCTTTGATGGAAGCAATGATTATGTAAATTTATCTAGCAATGGATATGGCACTTTTAATTTACAAACATATACAATTAGCTTATGGGTAAAGCCTTTATCATTAGCCCAAAAAGTTATTTGGAGTTATGACTATATTAATCATACTAATCCTTATTATGCTTGCCATTTAAGAATTGAACCAAATGGAAGTATTTCTTATAGTTTTAATAATGGCACCGCTTCTGTTGATTTGTCTGCAGTATCTTGTCTTTCTATAAATAATTGGCATAACATAGTGGTTTCTTATAAAAGTGGAGAGCAAAAAATATATGTTAACGGGAAATTAATTACCAGTGCTGCCGTCGTAAATACCGTAACTTATTATAATCAACAGGTTTGGATAGGTGGATCTCCTAATTGGGCTGGCTACATCAATGCAATTATTGACGATGTTCGTTTTTATGATTCTGTTGCTCCTATATCTCAAATCAAGGAACAATATTATATCGGATTAAATAAATTATTAGCTAATAAAGGAATCACAAATGAAGAATACCTATCAAAAATAATTTCACTTGCATTAAAATAAAAAACCAGAGACTTGAATCTCTGGTTTCTCTCTTTAATTTATTTAGCGTCTACATTAACTGTTTTTGCCATTCTCTGTGAACCATCAAATATCTTCTTTCTTTTAGTTTGAAAAGAAACAAGACCATCTTTTACAGCATAAAGGGTATTGTCTTTGCCCATTCTGACGTTCTTTCCAGCAATAAATTTAGAACCTCTTTGGCGAATGATAATAGAACCAATTTTAGCTTTTTGGCCTTCGAATAGTTTAACTCCTAAATATTTTGGTTGGGAATCTCTTCCCAAGCGGCTTGTACCCGCGGCTTTGGTTGTTGCCATTTTGACTCTTTGCTGATTTTACTTTAATATATATGTATTAAATCAGCAGTTATTATTAACAAAGAAATGGTAACAAAAATATTGGATTTTGTCAAAGAAAATCAAGACAAAATAGTCCTTGTTGTCTGTGTTCTCCTAATCTCTATTTTATGCTTTTCATTAGGATATATTGTTGCTAAAACACAAGAAAAACAACCAATACAGATAATTGAAGGAGAAAGCTTAATACAAACACAAAATGAAAATTCCTAATCACGTCGCAATCATTCCCGATGGCAATAGACGCTGGGCTAAAAAGAAAGGCCTAGCTTCGTTTATGGGCCATGAAAAGGGAAGTGATGCTTCAGAAAGAGTAATCGAAAAAGCCTTAGAAATGAAAATTCCATATTTAACTATCTGGGGCAGTTCTTTGGATAACATTTTAAAAAGATCTAAAAAAGAAGTTAATTGTCTATTTAAAATATTTGAAAAAGAATTTATTAAATTAGCTGATAATGAAAAAGTACATAAAAACAAGGTAAGGGTAGAAGTAATAGGGAAGTGGAAAGAATATTTTCCTGAATCAACAAAAAAAACAATTGAAGACACGATTAAAAAAACAAAAGACTATGATAAATATCATGTTACTTTCTTAATGGCTTACAATGGAACTGATGAGATGATTGATTGCATCAAAAAGATAAAAGAAAAAAGGGGAGATGTAAATGAGAAAACTATCATAGAAAATCTTTGGACTAAAGATTTACCTCCGGTTGATTTGTTAATTAGGACTGGATGCGAAAACGATCCTCATCTTTCTGCTGGTTTCATGATGTGGCACACTGCTTATTCTCAATTATACTTTACTAACAAATATTTTCCTGATTTCAAAGAAAAACAATTTGAAGAAGCAATCAAAAATTACTCAGAAAGAGAAAGAAGAGGTGGAAAGTAATTGTTTTAGGCACACACATTCTGCACTTTCTTTCTTAGGGCTTCATTAGGTGTTAATCCATTTAAAGCGCAATGTTCTGTGTTATTATACTCCTCGTTCCAAACTAGGATCTTATGTCTCAAATCTATCACGCTTTTAAATTTAAATCTATCGTAGAAATGTTCTTGATCAGTTCGGTGACTGCGTTCAACTCGGCCATTCTGAGCTGGTTTACCAGGATCAATCAAG
>Ga0172381_10001209_pt1 | contig 30927 bp, 31 predicted proteins | sample Leawel6488metaG_FD_119754 | JGI IMG/M metagenome (GOLD analysis project Ga0172381, IMG submission 119754) | Leachate microbial communities from a municipal landfill in Southern Ontario, Canada - Leachate well 64-88 metaG | ecosystem: Engineered > Solid waste > Landfill > Unclassified | place... | reverse complement strand
CGGCTTGGCTGTGGAGAATGTTACAATATTTTCCGCAAATATTTGGCGCCTTTATTGAAGCGTATACACGGGTCTAATCAACATATCGGCAAGAGCCCTTTAAAGGCCAAGCCTACTGTTCCCCGGGGTATTAAAAAGAAGATCGGCCTGCAGGAATTAAAGGATAATTTACAAAAAGCAATTCAGGTTGAGGCTTTTGAAGATGCCGCGCGCTTGCGCGATCAGATAAAAGAACTTGAAAATAAAAAGGAAAAAAATAAGTAATATGCAGATTAACGATTTAATAAATCATACTAGCGAGTGGCTTAAAGGTACGGGCCCGAATTCGGATATTGTTATCTCCAGCAGAATTCGTTTAGCCAGGAATCTTAATAAACTACCTTTTCCTCATTGGGCCAGCCGGGCGCAGCTGGACGAAGTTATTAAGAAAACCAGCTTAGCTATGTCTAAGGTTGACTTGCTTAAAAACGCCACTTTTTTTGAGTTAGCGAATTTAGATAGTATAGATAAACAGTTTTTGGTGGAGAGGCATCTGATGTCTATTGAGCACACTCAGAAAACCGAGCAGAAAGCAGTATTAGTCAATGATGAAGAGAATATCGCGGTTATGATTAATGAAGAGGACCATTTACGTGTCCAGCTTATGCAGTCAGGATTTAATCTTTTTGAAGCATGGAAGATGATTAATTCTATTGATGATTCCCTGGCGAAACTTTTAGATTATGCGTATTTAGCAGATTTTGGATACTTAACAGCCTGCCCGACTAATACCGGTACAGGTATGCGCGGTTCAGTAATGCTGCATTTACCGGCATTAGTCATGAGCCGTCAGATTGAACGGGTGCTGGCAGCAATATCTAAATTGAGTTTTACCACGCGCGGGCTTTATGGCGAAGGCACGCAGGCCAGCGGTAATTTTTTTCAGATTTCTAATCAAGTGTCATTAGGCCACAGTGAAAATGAAATTATCGAAAATATTAATGGTTTAATCCGCCAGATCATTGAACAAGAGACTCAAGCCCGGGAAATTATGCTTTCGAAAAGCAAAGAAATTTTGGATGACCGGATTAATCGTTCCCTGGGTATTTTGAAAAGCGCCAGAATTATTACCAGCACTGAAACAATTGATCTATTATCAATGATCAGATTAGGAAGCGATCTGGGGATGATAAAGGATATCGACCGGCGTACAATCAATGAACTTTTTATTACTACTCAACCGGCGCATCTGCAAAAACTAGAGAATAAGAAGCTTTCATCACAGGAGCGGGATTTAAAAAGAGCAGAATTGATCCGCAAAAAAATTAATTTATTATAACTTTACAGGAGAAGCTATGTTTAATCGTTTTACTGAAAGAGCAAGAAAGGTAATTATTTTAGCTAAGGAAGAGGCCAGGCGTTTTAATCATGATTATATCGGTACTGAACATATATTACTGGGATTAATCCGCGAAGGTGAAGGCGTAGCTGCTGCGGTATTGCAGAAACTGGATATTTCACTTGAAAATATCAGGCTGGAAATTGAAAAATTAGTTCAACCTGGTCCGGCTACCCAAATTATCGGCGATATTCCTTTTACGCCGCGCTCTAAAAAAGCATTGGAGTTAGCCGCTGAAGAAGCTAGGGCTCTCGGGCATAATTATATTGGCACAGAACATCTTTTGTTGGGCCTTATCCGCGAAGGTGAAGGCATTGCTTCCCAGGTATTGTTAAATTTAGGCATGGATTTAAATTCTGTGCGTAATGAAGTAATGGGGCTTTTGGGGTCAGCTCTTCCGGGGATGAGCCAGGGTACGGCAGGCGGGGGTGGTACGCAAGCAAAAACAAAGACTCCGGCTCTGGATGCTTTCGGCAGAGACCTTACTGCTTTGGCTAGAGAGAATAAATTGGATCCGGTCATTAATCGCGAGCAGGAGATTGAGCGGGTAATTCAGATTTTAAGCCGCCGCACTAAAAATAATCCGGTGCTTTTAGGTGAAGCCGGTGTTGGTAAAACTGCTATTGTTGAAGGTTTGGCTCAAGCAATTATTGCCGGCAATGTTCCCGAAGTCATCCGGGGAAAGCGTTTAATAGTTTTAGACTTAGCTTTAATGGTCGCCGGAACTAAATACCGCGGGCAGTTTGAGGAAAGAATAAAAGCCATCATGGAAGAAATCAAACGTTCCCAGGATATAATTATTTTCATCGACGAATTGCATACGTTAGTTGGTGCCGGAGCTGCCGAAGGAGCAATCGATGCTTCGAACATTATGAAGCCTGCGCTTTCACGGGGGGAGATGCAGTGTATCGGCGCAACTACTATGGATGAATACCGTAAGTATATTGAAAAAGATGCGGCTTTAGAACGCAGATTTCAGACGATTATGGTTGAGCCGCCGTCAGTTGTGCAAACTATTAATATTTTAAAAGGACTGCGTGATAAATATGAGGCGCATCACCGGGTTACTTTTAAGGATGAGGCGCTGGAGGCCGCGGCAAAATTATCTGACCGCTATATTTCGGGAAGATTTATGCCGGATAAGGCAATTGATTTAATTGATGAAGCCGGGTCGCGCGCCCGTCTAAATGTTTTAGTCGTTCCGGAAGATATTAAAAAGATGGAGGTAAGCGTTGAGGCGTTAAGGAAAGAAAAAGAATCTTATATCAAGAGCCAGGATTTTGAAAAAGCCGCTTCGTTAAGAGACCAAGAGCGTGTTGCCCGAGGCGAATTGGAGAAGTTAAATAAAGAGTGGGCTCAGACAAAAGATAAATTGCGTCCGGAAGTAACGGCTGAAGATATTGCAAAAATTCTTGCCCAGTGGACAGGTATTCCGATTTTTAGATTAGAAGAGAAAGAAAGTGAAAAGTTGCTTAAGATTGAAGAGGAATTGCATAAGCGGGTAGTCGGCCAGGATGAAGCGATTAAAGCTATTGCGCATGCGGCACGCAGGTCGCGCGCGGGGATTAAGGATCCGAAGCGGCCGATTGGCTCATTCATATTTTTAGGGCCTACCGGTGTTGGGAAAACTTTGTTGGCCAGAGCTTTAGCTGAATTTATGTTTGGGGATGAGGATGCTTTATTACAATTGGATATGTCGGAATATATGGAGAAGTTCAATGTCTCGCGGTTAATCGGTGCGCCTCCGGGATATGTCGGATATGAAGAGGGTGGGCAGCTTACGGAACGGGTTCGTCGCCGGCCTTATGCGGTTATTTTGCTTGATGAAATTGAAAAAGCACATCCGGATGTTTTTAATTTACTTTTACAGGTTTTTGAAGAGGGTAGATTAACGGATAGTTTCGGCCGCAAAGTTGATTTTAAAAATACAATTATTATTATGACCTCTAACGTTGGTGCTGAGACAATTCGTAAAACCGGCTCATTGGGTTTTAGGGCACAGAAGGAAGATGGTAATTACGAAGATATGAAAGAGAAGCTGCTGGAAGCGGTTAAGCATGCTTTTAAGCCGGAGTTCTTAAACCGGATTGACGATATTATCGTATTTAAGCAATTATCAAAAGAGAACCTGTCGCATATAATTGATATTGAAATCGGATATGTTGCCAGCCGTTTAAAAGATCAAAATATTTTTCTCGAGGTGACTCAAGAGGCTAAAGACTTCTTAATTGATAAGGGTTTTGATCCAGTTTTTGGTGCCCGGCCGCTTAAAAGAACCATCCAGCGGTTTTTAGAGGATCCATTAGCCGGTGAAATCATTTCTAAAAAATATAAGGAAGGCTCTTCCATTAGGGTAACCTGCAAGAATCAAGAGCTTGTTTTTGAATAATGTTCACACTTTTTTTTATAGACCTGGGCCGGAGAATGCTTGAATTTCTGTATTTTATCGGCGGTTTGACCAGCCTGGCTGCTCAAACTGTGTATTTAACATTCAAACCTCCATATAGATATGAACATATAATTGTTCAGTCTAAAAAAGCCGGTTATGACAGCTTTCCTATTGTTTCGGTAGTTGCTCTATTTATTGGTTTTATTTTTGCGTTGCAATCTGCATATTTTATGCAGCGTATCGGTTCAGAGATGTATATTGCCAGCTTGGTTGCTTTATCTATTGTACGCGAGCTGGGCCCGGTGCTTACGGCACTGGTTGTCGCCGGCAGGGTTGGCGCATCGAATACGGCAGAGTTAGGTTCAATGCAGGTTACCGAACAGATTGATGCTTTAGAAACTTTGGCAACAAATCCAATAAAATACTTAGTCGTTCCCCGTTTTGTAGCTTTAAGCCTTATGCTTCCCATCCTTACTTTATATGCCAATATTATCGGCATTATGGGTAGTTATCTTATTTGTGTTTTTAAGTTGGGAATTACCAGTAGTATGTATATGAATATAACTTTTACTTCGCTGGCCTACAAAGATTTATTCATTGGATTATTTAAGGCCTGGATTTTTGGTATGCTTATTGCTTTAATCAGCTGCCATGAAGGATTTAATGTCCGCGGTGGAGCAGAGGGGGTGGGTAAGGCAACTACCCGCTGCGTAGTTTTTACTTTTATTGTCATCATTGCGGCTGATTGTTTCTTTACGGCACTATTCTATTTTATTTTTCCTTAAAAATGATTGAAATACAAAAGTTAAGCAAAAAATTTAATAATAATTTAGTTCTAAATGAATTAAGTTTAAATATTGAGACCGGCCAGACCTGTGTAATTATCGGCCGAAGCGGGTGTGGAAAATCCGTTTTACTTAAACATATCGTCGGTTTACTCCGGCCGGATTTGGGCAGGGTTTTAATTGACAATAAGGAAGTGGCTTCTTTAAGAGAATTGGAGTTAATTGCTTTACGGTCAAAAATTAGTATGGTTTTTCAGGGGGGTGCTCTTTTTGATTCAATGAATGTTACTGAAAATGTCGGGTTCGGCCTTATTGAGCATACGCATATTAGTTATAAAGAATTATTAAGCCGGGTGGAAGAGTCTCTGTCGCTGGTGGGTTTAGGCGGGATCGGCAACCTTACTCCTTCGGAGTTAAGCGGCGGGATGAAAAAGCGCGTGGCTTTAGCCAGGGCAATCTGTATCCGGCCTGAAATCATTCTTTATGATGAGCCGACTACGGGAGTAGATCCGATAACCGCAGACAGCATTAACGGGTTGATTCGTTCATTACATGATAAATTAAAAGTTACTTCGCTGGTGGTCACTCATGATATGAAGAGTGCTTATCATATTGCCGATAAAATCGCGATGATGTATAAAGGAAAAATAATTTTAGAAGGTACGCCTGTACAGATTCAGAATACAGCTGATCCGATAGTGCATCAATTCATTAATGGATTTTCTAAGGGGCCGATAACTGATTCGGTAGATATTTTAAAATAAGCGGAGGAATATATGATATTCGGCAAAACTAAATTAGAGCTAAAAGTAGGTTTTTTTGTTTTCATAGGTTTGATAATTTTAGTTATTTTTATATTATCAATCGGCGGATTTAAAACCTGGAGTTCCGGTTATAGGATTAATATAAATTTTGGCTTTATTAATGGGGTTAAGGTTGGTGCTCCAGTACGTTTTGCCGGGGTTGATGTTGGAGAGGTAAAAAAAATTAAATTGGAGTTTTTGCCTGAAGAAAATCGTTCTAATATCCGTCTTGAGATTTGGTTAAGAAGCATTGTGCAAATTCCTGCTGATTCTACTGTTTGGGTCAACACCTTAGGTTTATTGGGTGAAAAATATATCGAGATAATGCCCGGGAGTGATTATACCCATCTTCTTAAAGATAATCAGTCTCTTTCCGGTATTGACCCCTTGCCGATACACACAATATTCAACCGGGCGGAAAATATAATGCGTAATTTAGATGAGGGCTTATTACAGATAAGAAATAAAGAAGGTTCGTTGGGTAAATTTGTTTATGATGATAAAATTTACAATGAACTGGAGGCTTTAGTTGTGGATATCCGCAGGAATCCTTGGAAGTTATTCTTTAAAACTAAAGAAAAGAAATAATGAAGACAAAGTCAGTTTTTAGCTGCTCAAGCTGCGGGTATCAATCGCCAAAGTGGCTGGGTAGATGCCCGGATTGCAGCAGCTGGAATTCTTTTAGTGAGGAAGATTGTTCCGTTCCTTCGTCCGGAATTAAGGAGAGAACTTCTTTATATAAAGAGGGCCCGGTACTTTTAAGGGATGTGGTAGTTAAAGATGAAGATAGGTTAAAAACTGATATCCGTGAGTTGGACCGTGTTTTAGGCGGAGGAGTGGTTAAGGGCTCAGTGATTTTAATCGGCGGAGATCCCGGTGTAGGCAAATCTACAATCTCGCTGCAAGTTTCCAATCACTTGACTAAGCAGGGCGTTGGCGTGCTTTATGTAAGCGGCGAGGAAAGTGTAGCCCAAACTAAGTTACGTGCAAAACGCTTAGGAGAACCGGGGTCAGATAATCTTTATATAGTTAATCAAACAGATTTATCTTTAATTGTTGAGTATATAAAAAAATTAAAACCTCAGGTAGTTATTATTGATTCTATCCAGGTTATTTTTGATCCGGGTATTAGTTCTTCTCCGGGCAGTGTCAGCCAGGTAAGAGAATGTGCCGGAACCCTTACACAGTTAGCTAAGACCACTGGAATTTCGATTTTTATTATCGGCCATGTTACTAAAGAAGGCACGCTTGCCGGGCCGCGTGTTTTAGAACACATAGTCGATACAGTGTTATATTTTGAAGGCGACCGTTTTGCGATATATAGAATATTGCGTGCGGTTAAAAATAGATTTGGCTCAACTAATGAGATTGGCGTGTTTGAGATGAGGCCGGAGGGTTTACTTGAGGTAAAGAATCCTTCGGAGATATTTCTTTCGGAAAGGCCCAGCGATGTTTCCGGGACAATTGTAACTTCAATTTTAGAGGGAACGCGGCCTTTATTAGTTGAGATTCAGTCGTTGGTTTCCAGGAGTTCATTTGGCTATGCCCGCCGGCGTGCCCAGGGTTTTGATTTTAACCGGCTTTCGCTTTTGGTGGCAGTTTTGGAAAAGCGTATGGGTTTAGCCTTGGAAACGGAAGATATATTCGTTAATGTCACCGGGGGAATTAAAATTGAGGATCCGGCAGCAGATTTAGCGGTATGTGCGGTAATTGCTTCAAGTTTTCGGGAACAAGTGGTCATGCCTAAGATGGTAGTTTTAGGTGAGGTGGGGTTGAGCGGAGAAATTAGGAGTATTTCGCAGGTGCTTACCCGTATAAATGAAGCAGAGAAATTGGGTTTCAAGCATTGTATTCTGCCAAAGAATAGTGTTAAAAATTTAAAATTTAAAGAATCGGATATGGAAATTATTCCTGTTTCTACTTTAAGTGAAGCTTTGGGCATCATACTTAGCTCTTCAACTAATCAGCAGAGCAAGGAGGCAAAGAGATGAATTTGTTATTAACACGCCTTTTATTTATTTTAGGCAGCATGGTTATTGGTTACCAAACGGTAATTTTAAACGGTTCCGGATTCATGGGTTTATTAATCGGCGCTTTAGTTGCACTGATTATGATTTTTATCGAAGCAGGTTTGCGTAAAGTTTCGGTAACTGGTTTATCTAGTGCGGTATTTGGTTTGATCTTAGGTTTAATTATGGCTAAGCTGGTAGGGGATGCTTTTAGCTTGGCGACTATTGATGCCGGTACGCTTTCCAGGATTCGGGTAAGCTTAACTTTAATTTTTTGTTATTTGGGTATGGTTATGGCTCTGCGCGGTAAGGATGAATTCAATATTATTATCCCTTATGTGCGCCTTAGGAGACAGGATCAAGCGCAGGATGTAATCCTTTTAGATACCAGTGTAATTATTGATGGCAGGATTGTGGATATTTGCAAAACAGGTTTCTTGGGTAGTAAGATTATTATTCCGAAATTTGTTTTAAGAGAATTGCAGCAGATTGCTGATTCAACTGATCCGATTAAGCGGCAGCGAGGCAGGCGGGGGCTGGAAATTCTTAATGTTATTCAAAATGAATCAGGCATGAGTATTACTATTGCCGAACAGGATTTTACTGAAACTTCCGAGGTCGATGCAAAGTTGGTTTTATTGGCTAAATTGCTGGAAGCTAAGATCCTTACGGTTGATTTTAATTTAAATCGGGTGGCCAGTATTCAGGGGATTAAGGTTCTAAATATAAATGAGTTGGCCAATGCTTTGAAGCCGGTAGTTTTCCCCGGAGAAGAGATGCGCATTAAATTGATTAAAGAGGGTAAAGAACATAATCAGGCGATTGGTTATCTTGATGACGGTACAATGGTCGTGGTTGAAGATGCCCGAAAACTATTGGGCCAGGATGTTAAGGCGACTGTAACTTCTGTCCTGCAGACCCAGGCCGGCAGGATGATTTTTACGCGTTTAGAAAAATAATGCTTAGTGCAATCATTTTAGCCGCAGGCCAAGGTAAGCGGTTAGGTACAAAAACATCAAAGCCTTTGGTTAAGATAAATAGTAAACCGCTGATTGATTATTCTCTTCGTGTGTTTAACAAACATCCGGGCATTGATGAGATTATCGTTGTTTTAAGTATCCATAATCAGGCTCAGATGCTTAAGGCTTTGAAGAACTGTTCTTATAAAAAAATAAAAAGCTTTGTTTTAGGAGGTACCCGGAGGCAGGATTCGGTATATAATGGGCTTAAGGCGGTTAGCCCTCAGAGTCACTGGGTGTTGATTCATGATGCTGCGCGGCCTTTTATTGATGGCCAATCGATTACTAAAGTAATTCAGGCAGCAAAAAAAACTAAAGCGGCTATCCTGGGGATACCGGTTAAGGCAACTATTAAAAGTGCTTGCCCGGCGTCGTTGGTTAAAAAGACAATCGATCGAAGCAATTTATGGGAGATCCAAACTCCGCAGGTTTTTAATAAGCAGCTGATCAATCAAGCTTACGAGAAATATTCTCAAGAAAATTTTACTGATGATGCTTCTCTGGTTGAGAAGCTGGGTAAAAAAGTAAAGATTGTTTTGGGTAGAAGTAAAAATATTAAAATTACAACCGGCGTTGATTTATTGTTCGCGCAGTTAATTGTTAAGAGGCGTTTTGATGATGCAGTATAAGGTTGGCATAGGCTACGATATCCATCGTTTAATTGAAGGAAGGGAATTGATCTTAGGGGCAGTGCAGATTCCTTATATCAAAGGCCTGCTCGGGCATTCTGACGGCGATGCATTAATCCATGCAATTTGCGATGCGTTATTAGGGGCATTAGCTTTAGGCGATATTGGCGAGCATTTTCCAGATACGGATCCTAAGTATAAAGGTATTGCCAGTAGTAAATTACTTGATGCAGTTAAGAGCTTGTTAGATAAAAGTGGTTTTAAGATCAGTAATCTGGATGTTATTATTATTGCTCAGGAACCGCCGCTTATGCCTTTTAAAAAATTGATCAAAGAAAAAATCTGTCTACTTCTTGATCTAGAGGAAACTGTTTTAAATATAAAGGCAAAAACTAATGAAGGTTTGGGAGCCGTAGGTAATAAGGAAGCGATTGCCTGTTATGCTGTAGCTTCTTTAGTCAGGGGAGAATAATTATGATTATTATAAATATATTAATTCTATTACTAGTATTGTTTGTAATTAAGTTTGCGTTTATTTCTATTATTTTTTATACTGATATAAAAGCGGCCCAGAAAAGAGACCCGGCGGCTAAAAGTTTTATTGAAGTAATTTTACTTTATCCCGGGCTACACGCTTTAGTATATTATCGGATTGCGCATGTTTTATATGCAATGCGCCTATTTTTTCTAGCTCGTTTTTTGTCACAGTTAGCCCGGTTTTCTACCGGTATTGAAATCCATCCCGGAGCAAAAATCGGTAAGCGTTTTTTTATTGACCATGGTTTTGGTGTGGTTATCGGGGAGACTGCGGTTATTGGCAATGATGTTTTACTTTATCAGGGTGCAACTTTAGGCGGGACCGGAATAGTGAAAGGAAAACGCCATCCGACCGTAGGTAATAATGTAGTTGTTGGTGCCGGAGCAAAAGTTTTGGGTAATATTGTTATTGGGGATAATTCTTACATTGGCGCAAATGCTGTAGTAATTAAAGATGTTCCATCTAATTCTACGGTAGTGGGAATTCCCGGAAGAATTACCAAACAGGACGGCAAGAGAATGGACATCCAGCTTGATCATGTGCATGTGTTGGATCCGATTATGCAGTCAATTGACGATTTGGAAGAAAGAATTAAAAATATTGAAAAGAAGTAATTTTAGCAGGTTCTGTCTTGTTTCTCACAGGGGCGCTTGTTTTGCCTCGGCGTGGCAAAGTTACGCTCGGGTCGGCTGGCGTCGCTCTGCCGTGTAATAGATAGCCGGGCATCCGTGCCCGCTCCTTGCCGACACGTCCTGCTTGAATCCAAGCCACCTACTAAAATTTTTAGCAATATTCTAAAATGGAAAATAAAATTTATATATATAATTCCCTCACAAGGAAAAAAGAAGAATTTAAACCTATTGATTATCCACAGGTGAAGATGTATGTCTGTGGCCCTACGGTTTATGATCAGCCGCATATTGGGCATGCCCGCAGTGCATATGTATTCGACGTGATCAGGAGATATCTAAAATACAGGAACTATAAGGTCACTTTTGTCAGAAACGTAACTGATGTTGATGATAAAATCATCGATAAAGCCCGGAAGGAATTTAAGGATGAAGATTTAAATAGTGCCGTTAAAAACATTTCTACCAAATATCTTGACCTTTATCATAAAGATATGGAAAGTTTAGGTATTCTTGAGCCGGATTTTGAGCCTAAGGCGACTGAGTATGTCAATGGAGATAAACCATTAATGCAGGAATTTATAGGGCAGCTTATTGATAAAGGCTGTGCCTATGTTTCCGGTGGAGATGTGTATTTTAATATTAAAAAGGCCAAGGATTACGGCAAGTTATCTAATCAGGCAATCGAGAAAATGGAATCGGGAACGAGAATTGCTCTTGGTGAAAAAAAGAATGACTCGCTTGATTTTGCCCTATGGAAATCAGCGAAGGAGGGAGAGCCTGCTTGGGATAGCCCCTGGGGAAAAGGCAGGCCGGGATGGCATATTGAGTGTTCGGTGATGAGTTCGGATATTTTAGGCGATGAATTTGATATTCATGGCGGCGGAATTGACCTTATTTTTCCTCATCATGAAAATGAAATTGCTCAGTCTGAAGGTGCAGGTAAAAAATTTGCTAAATACTGGATACATCATGGTTTGCTGACCATTAATGGCCAGAAAATGGCAAAATCTTTAGGTAATTTTATTACGATAAAAGATTTTATTAGTAAATACAAATATTCTGATTTGTTAAAATTATTGTTCCTTTCTACGCATTACCTGCATCCTGTAGATTATACAGAAGAAAAGGTTGAAGAGGCGAAGAGCGCGTATACTGGAATTGTAAACTTAATGAATAAACTGGATAGGGAATATGGCTCTAGAGAGCAGATCAGTGGAGGCGGAAGCGGAGCAATTAATCAATTTAAAGAAAAATTTATTGAATACATGGATGATGATTTCAACACGCCCCGTGCGCTTTCGGTGTTGTTTGAGATGGTAAAACTTTGTAATATAGAGATTGAAAGTAATGATGCTAGTAAGGCAGAGAAATTGAATTATGCTCTTTCAGTGATGAAAGAAATGGCCCAAATTTTAGGTTTGAATTTTCTGATAAGTATCCCTCAAGAAATTTCCGACGATGAAATAAAATTAAAAATTTCTATTAGGAAAGCCTTAAAAAAGGAAAAGAAATTTATTGAGGCCGATCAGATTAGAAAAGATTTAGAGAGCAAAGGTGTATTTTTAGAAGATACTAAGGACGGTAATACAATTCCGCGAAGAAAGCTGTAGCGGGTGGCTTGGATGTTTCTGAAGCGCGCGTCAGCGCCAGAAAATATCCAAGCCAGGATCCGCTTAAGAATGGTGTTTGTAAAGGATTAATATGAAAGGTAAATTTATTACATTTGAAGGGTCTGAAGGCTGCGGAAAAAGTACGCAATCTAAAATGCTCTTTGAATACCTCAAGGCCAAAGAGAAAAAGGTTGTTTATCTTCGTGAGCCGGGAGGGGTAGATTTAAGTGAGAAGATAAGAGAAATATTGCTTAATCCTAAAAGTAAAATATCTCCAGTGGCAGAGACATTGCTTTATATGGCTGCCCGCGCCCAAGTCGTTGAGGAAATTATTAAACCTGCCCTTTCTTCCGGGAAAATAGTTGTTTGTGACCGGTTCCTTGATTCCACCATCTGTTACCAGGGTTATGGTTTAGGTATAGACATAAAATTAATTAAATCCATCGGGAATTTTGCAACTAGCGGCATTAAACCGGACTTGACTATCTTTTTAGATTTACCGGTAAAAAGCGGGCTTATCCACCGGCATGGGTGCCAAGACCGTATAGAGCAGCGTTCGGTTAGTTATCATGAGAAGGTAAGAAAAGGTTACCTTGCGCTTGCTTTTGCCGAGCCGCAAAGGATTAAAATAGTCAAGGTAGAGGAAGATAAGTTTAAGACACAAAATAAGATCCGGGAGATTATTCATGGACTTTAATGATGTTTTAGGGCATCAAAAGCCGCTTGAAATAATTAATGCTTATATCGAGAGTTCTAATTTTTCAGGGGCTTATATATTTTCCGGTGCCGAGGGCATCGGAAAAAAAATGATTGCTAAGATTATTGCTCAGAAATTAAACAGTTCCGAGCAAAATATAGAACATCCGGATATTCATCTGATTGAAAAAGGGGATTCTTTGATAAAAATCGAAGATATCCGTGAGATCCAGCGGCAGGCAAATTTTCGGCCCTATCAAGGGAAAATGAATATTTTTATTATCGATAATGCGCATAAACTTAATCCTGATTCAGCAAATTCTTTGCTTAAAATATTAGAGGAGCCGCCTAAGGATGCGTTGATAATCCTGATTACGCATAAACCCCAGAATATTATTAAAACAGTGCTTAGTCGTTGCAAGACTATAAAATTTACGCCGCTAGTTCGCAGTAATCTTGAGGATATTTTGATTAAAAATTTCCTTTTAGATAGAGCTAGTGCGCATTTTTTAAGCTATTATACTGAAGGGCGTATAGGTTTAGCGTTGAAATTAAAAGATACGGCTTTGTTGCGGGAGAAAAATAAGATATTTGATTCGTTTCTGCTTGCTGCGAAACCGTTGGATCACAATATTATGAGCCAGAGTAAGGAGCAGTTGTACGTTTTCTTAAATATTCTTGTTTCCTGGTTCAGGGACATATATTTACTTAAGGTAGGTTTAGACGCAAAGGAAATTATCCATTTAGACCGCCAGGATGATTTAGTAAAAGAAGCCGCCAGGTTTTCTTTTAAACAACTTAATGATATTATGTCTACTATTTCAGAAAGCTTGTTATACTTAGAGAAAAATATTAATAATAAATTACTTCTGCATAATCTAGGAGCTCAACTATGGAAGGCTTAATTTTAGTGCAACTTAGAAATTCCGGGATAGCCCAGTTACATCAAGTTGGAAATTTAACTTTGAAAGCCGGGGATTGTGTAATTGTTGAAAATGACCGCGGTTTAGATTATGGGACGATTGTTCTGCCGGGGCATGCGCGTTGTTGCGCTGAAGAAGGCCCGAAAGAGCCGCCCAAAAAAATAATCCGTGTGGCTAGAGAAAATGATTTAAAACAGATTGAAGATAATATCGTCCGGGCTAAAGAAGCATTTAATGCCTGTGAGAAAAAGATCTTAGAGCATAAATTAGACATGAAACTGGTTAAGGCTGAGTATTCTTTTGACCGTTCTAAGATATTGTTTTATTTTACTTCCGATGGACGTGTAGATTTTCGTAATTTAGTTAAAGATTTGGCTAAAATATTTAAAGCGCGTATTGAGCTAAGGCAAATCGGTGTAAGAGATGAGGCTAAACTTTTTGGGGGATATGGTTCCTGCGGCAGGGAGCTTTGCTGCAAAAAATTCTTAAAAGATTTTGAACCGGTAACAATTAAAATGGCTAAAGAAGAAGGCTTACCGTTAAATCCTCCTAAGATATCCGGTTTATGCGGAAGGTTGATGTGCTGTCTTTCTTATGAATATGAAACTTATAAAATTCTTTCTAAGGGGTTACCGCACGAGGGCGAGCATGTTAGTACGCCCCAAGGTAAAGGCAAGGTTCTTAGTGTTAATGTTTTTAAGCGTGTAGTCGGAGTTGAACTTGAAGAGGGCGGATATTTAGAAGTTAGTTATAAGGAAAAAGAACATGGCAAATAAATTTTATATTACCACTCCTATTTATTATGTGAATGCTGCTCCGCATATCGGGCATTCCTATACTAACATCGCTGCAGATACCTTAGCCCGCTATAATCGTAATCTTCTGGGGGATGAGAATGTTTGGTTTCTTACCGGAACCGATGAACATGGCCAGAAGATAAAAAAAGCTGCTGACGGGGTTAATCTCTCTCCGCTGGAGTTTGTCGATAAAGTAGTCCTGCAGTTTAGGGATCTTTGGAAGAAGCTTGAGATATCAAACAATGATTTTATCCGTACTACCCAGGACAGGCACATTAAATGCGTTCAAAAAGCTTTGCAGATAGTTTATGAAAAAGGAGATATTTACGAAGATAAGTATGAGGGATGGTATTGTACTCCCTGTGAAACATTCTGGCCTAAGACGCAAGTTACCGATAATCTGTGCCCGGATTGTCAGCGCGCATTAGAGAATATCAGTGAAACCAATTTTTTCTTTAAGTTGTCAAAATATCAGGACTGGCTGATTAAGTATATAAAAGATGTCGATAAGAATCCAGAGCGTATTCATTATATTCAGCCGGCAAGCAGAAGAAACGAGGTTTTAAGTTTTCTGGAAAATAATAAATTAGAGGACCTTTGCATCTCCCGGCCTATCGAGAGGCTGAGCTGGGGCATTCCGTTACCGTTTAGCCTGAAACATGTTACCTATGTCTGGTTTGATGCTTTGATTAATTATGTTAGTGCTGTGGGTGAGTTTGACGCAAAGAATGTTTATCATTCTAGTTGGTGGGATAAAGATGTCAAGGTTGTGCATTTAGTGGGTAAAGATATTCTAAGGCATCATGCAATTTACTGGCCGATTATGCTGGAGGCTTTAGGCATAAGACAGCCGGATACGATATTCGCTCACGGTTGGTGGATGATTAATGAAGATAAGATGTCTAAATCGCGCGGTAATGTGGTTAATCCCGTTGAAATGGTTGATAAATTTGGCATAGATGTATATCGGTATTTTCTCCTGCGTGATGTACCGTTCGGGTTAGACGGTAATTTTTCAGAAGAAGCTATTGTTAAGAGGTTTAACGGTGATTTGGCTAATGATTTGGGGAATCTTATCTATCGTACTCTGACCATGATTGAGAAATATTACCAAGGTATAATTCCTGATCTGGATGTCGATAGTGTTAAATATGATGCTAGCGGTGAGAACATAAAGGAGAAGCTGCAGAATTTACATCAAGCAATCTGTGCTCCTTTAAGTTGGGATAGTGATTTCAGTTTAGCGCTTGAGAAGATTTGGGAAATTATTGGCATAACCAATAAATATGTTGAAGAAACTAAGCCCTGGAACCTGGTAAAAGAGGCTAAAGACCAGCAGCTTAAAACTTTTATTTGTTTGTTAGTCCAGGCAATAAGAAAAATCGGCCAGGAAATTGCCCCTTTTATGCCCAAAACAGCAGAATCTATTATTTTGCAATTAGGCAGTAGAGAAATTAAAAAAGGCGATCCATTATTCCCGCGAATTGAAACCAAAAAGAAATAAATTTTCCTTTGATGCTAATTGATACTCATTGCCATCTTGATATGTTTGCGGCATATAAGCTTGATAAAAATGTGCCGCAAGATAATAATCCTGAGCTGCTCAAGGGGGTTGATTACGGCGATATTGATTTAGTCCTTCAGCGGGCAGAAGAGGTTGGGGTAAATTATTTTATCAATATCGGTGCGACAATTGAATCTTCATTTGCCTCTTGTGAATTAGCTAAGCGTTATCCGGAAGTTTATTCCAGCGTAGGCGTTCATCCGCATGATGCCGAAACTTTCGACATCCAGATAGAAAATAAATTACGAGAATTGGCTCAAGGGAGTAAGGTCGTTGCTATCGGCGAAATCGGCCTGGATTATTATCGTAATTTGTCTACTGTCGATAAGCAAAGGCAGGCATTTAGCCGGCAGATCAAGCTGGCTAAAGAGTTGAATAAGCCGTTGGTGATTCATAGCCGGGAAGCGGAAAAAGAGGCCATACAAATATTAAAGGCTGCAATGCCGGTTCGTGCCGTAATTCATTGTTTTTCCGGCGATGAAAGTGTTTTAAAGCAATGCCTGGATTGCGGTTTTTTTATTTCTTATACTTGCAATATTACTTATAAAAAGGCTCAAAATTTAAGGGCTATGGTTAAATTAACTCCCTTAGATAGGCTTATGCTTGAAACCGATGCGCCTTATTTATCACCGGAAGGATTCCGTGGGAAGCGCAATGAACCTTTACAGATAAAATTATTGGCTGAGGAAGTAAGTAAGATCAAGGCTATTACTTTTGATGAGTTGGCGGACAAAACAACTCAAAATGCTAAGGGGTTTTTTGGATTATTATGAGCGCTAAAGTTTCTGTAGTTAAGTGTGTAAATTATGATCCGGTAATAGTTGAACAAGCGGTAAGAAATTCGATTAACCTTTTAGGCGGCGTAACCGGTTTTATTAAACCGCAAAGCCGCGTTTTAATTAAACCGAATCTTCTAATGTCCAAATCTCCGGATTGCGGCATAACTACTCATCCGGAAGTCGTTCGCGCAGTTATCCATATATTAAAAGAGATAAATTGTAAAATTGTCATTGGTGACGGCCCGAGTGTTTGGGGCCAATACATTGAGAATGTCGATGAAGTTTATAATGTTACCGGTATAAAAAAGGTTTGTCAGGATGAAGGTGTGCAGTTGATTAATTTTGATAAGCGCAGGATGCGTAATAAGTTTCCATTAGCCATTGCGCTTGATGAGTGCGATTATCTGGTTAATCTCCCTAAATTTAAAACCCACGAATTTACTTTAATTACCGGCTCAATTAAGAATCTTTTTGGTTTAGTTTCCGGGACGTATAAAACGGAATTGCATAAGAATTATTTTCAGCCTCCTGAATTTGCTAAAATCCTAGTAGATATTTTAGAAGAGGTTTCTCCGGCCTTAACGATTATTGATGGGGTATTGGCTATGGAAGGCGACGGCCCGGCGACCAGTGGAAAAACCCGCCAGCTTAATCTGTTGTTATCTGGGTCTGATTGCGTGGCTTTAGATACTGTTATGGCTAAAATAATGGGTATAACCAATCAGGAAGTTTTATCTACAAAAGAAGCAGCTAGGCGCGGATTAGGTGAGGGCCAGTTGAGTAAGATAAAAATAGAGGGAGAGGATATTGAAAAACTGAATATCCGGCCGTTTATTCTACCGAAGTCATTGGCAAAAATAAGTAATCTGCCCAAGCCGGTTCAGAAGTTAATTAAATCTCTGATTAGGTATTATCCTTATTCGCTGCGTACTAAATGTACGCGTTGTGCACATTGTGTCGGCATTTGCCCGGGTAAATGTATTACATTAAAGAAAAGCGGAATGTTTCCCTTTTTGCGAGAAACCGTTATGGTGCTTGAATTTGATTATAATAAATGTATTGCTTGTTTTTGTTGCCAGGAGGCTTGTCCCGAAGGGGCAATAGCCGTAAAGAAAAGTATTTTAGCTCGATTAATAGGATTATAAACTGTATTAGCGGATGACTTGGGTGTTTTTTTTGAAGCGGTACAACTGCTTAGAAAATATTCAAGGCAGTATCCGTTAACAAAAGCATAAATGAATATTCGTACAATAGACTGGAAAAATAATAAAGTCAGATTAATTGACCAGACTAAGCTTCCGCATAAATTAATTTATATTGATATTGATAAGATAGAAGATTTATGGAAGGCAATTAAGACCATGCAGGTACGTGGTGCTCCAGCATTAGGCGCTAGCGCTGCCTTGGGGGTTTATTTGGGGATAAAAGATTATTCCGGTGGAAATTGGAAGGGGTTTGAGGCTGTCTTAAAAAAAGCAGCCGTATATATTGCTAGCTCCCGACCGACAGCTAGAAATCTTTTTTGGGGCATAGAGAGAGTATGCCTGGCAGCTAGAAATAACAAGCATGAGCCGATTACCGGAATTAAACAGGCAATTTTGCTGGAAGGCAGAAAAATTATGCAAGAGGATATGGCTGCTTGCCGTTTGATTGGTGCATTTGGAGCCAGGCTACTCAAAGATGGCGATACGGTTTTGACAATTTGTAATGCCGGGATATTAGCGACAATTGATTATGGTACTGCTTTAGGGGTAATTTATACTGCTAAAAAACAGGGCAAGAAAATAAAGGTTTATTCCTCAGAAACCCGGCCTTTGCTGCAAGGGTCTCGTTTAACTACTTGGGAGCTGGATAAGCAGGGTATTTCTGTTACAATGATTGCTGATAATACTGCCGGTAAGCTTTTAAGTGATGGCCAGATTGATATGGTAATCACCGGAGCAGATCGTATTGCCGGTAATGGTGATTCGGTCAATAAAATTGGTACTTTAAATTTAGCGATTCTGGCTAGGTATCATAAGATACCCTTTTATATTGCTGCTCCTCAAAGTACCTTTGATTTGAAGATTAAAAGCGGGCAGGGTATTAAAATTGAAATTCGTGCGGCTTGTGAAGTATCTAAAATATTATTAAAGAAGGATGTTGCACCGGTTAGGGCTAAGGTGTTTAATCCCGCTTTTGATGTTACGCCGCATCAGTTAATTAGTGGGATTATCTCGGACAAAGGAATTATCAGCCCGCCATATTTTAAGAATATTAAACAAACTTTCAAGGAAAGATAGATGTATTTAAAAGAGCTTGGAGAATTTGAACTTATCAAAAGATTCCAGAAAAAGATTAAAATTGATTCTTCAGTTATTCAGGGCAGTGGTGATGATTGTGCAGTTTTAAAGCTGGATGATGATAATTGCCAGCTATTTACCTGTGATATGATAGTTGAAGGAGTGGATTTTAAGAAAACCGATAATCTCGAGCTTGTTGGTAGAAAATCTTTAGCTATATCCATCAGTGATATCGCTGCTTGCGGGGGTATTCCGAAGCATGCCGTGGTTTCATTGGGCTTACAAAAAAATATGAGAGTTGAGCAAGTTGATCTTTTAGCCAAAGGTTTATTTGATTTAGCCAGAAAATTTAAAATTAATATTGTCGGCGGGGATATTAGTTCTTCAGCTAAGCTGGTTATTGATGTAAGCATGTTGGGCAGCGTTGAAAAAAAGAAGCTTTGTTTGCGTTCCGGAGCTAAGCCTGGTGATATGATTCTGGTTACCGGTAGCTTTGGCGGCTCAATTAAGGGTAAGCATTTAAAATTTACTCCCCGGATTTTCGAAGCGCGATTTTTAGTTAATAATTTTAAGATTAATTCGATGATTGATGTTTCCGACGGATTAGTTCAGGATCTTGGGCATATTTTGGAAAAGAGTTCTGTCGGGGCAGTTCTATATGAGAGCCTTATTCCGCTAAGCAAGCAGGTCCAAGGCACTCAAGATGCGCTTTGTTCAGGAGAAGAATTTGAACTGCTCTTTACTGCGCCAAGGGGCCAGGCGAGTAAGATCATTAAGAACAATAAATATAATTTTAAGGTCATTGGTGAAATTATGCCAAAATCATTTGGTTTAAGAATAATCGATTATAAAAATAAATACACTAAGCTTGAACTTCAAGGCTACCGGCATTTTTAATGCAAAAATTATCAAATTCGGCTAATCAAACTCTAGGAATCGGTAAAAAATTTGCGCGAAACTTGCGCGGAGGGGAGATCGTCCTTTTATCCGGTCCGTTAGGCGCCGGAAAGACGGTTTTAGCTAAAGGTATTGCGCAGGGGTTAGGGATTAATAAGAATAATATTATTAGCCCGACCTTTGTTTTGCTACGTATACATCAAGGCAGGCATCTCTTGCAGCATTTTGACCTTTACCGGATTAAAACTGCCCAGGATATTTTTGCTTTAGATTATCAGGAGTATTTCTACTCTGATGCAATAACATTAATTGAATGGCCTGAGCGGTTAAAATTCCTCTTGCCGAAGGAATTTTTAAAGATTAAAATAATTCCTAAAACTAAGGACAAGCGGCTTTTTAAATTTAGCGCCAAAGGTTTAAGGTATAAAAAATTATTGGAGAAAATTCATGAAGATCTTGGCAGTTGATACTTCGACTAAAAATCTTTGTTTGGGATTACATGTCGATGGTAAGTTTTATGAATATAACCTGCAGGTAGGCAGGAATCTTTCGGCATTGTTAATCCCGAGTGTTAAAATGGTAATTGATGCTGTAGGTTTAAAAATCGCGGATATCGATTATTTTGCCTGTGGTTTAGGCCCGGGATCTTTTACGGGAATGCGCATTGGCTTAGCTGCCATAAAAGGATTAAGTGTCGTAAGGAACAGGCCGGTTATTGGAATCTCGTCTTTGGATGTTTTAGCTAAAAATGTTGCAGCAGATGATCGTTTAATTGTTACAGCTCTTGATGCCAGAAGGGGCCTGGTTTATTGCAGTTCTTATAAATATGAGAAAGGTATTTTAAAACGTAAAAGCGAATATTTACTTTTAACTTTAGATGAATTTGTAAAAAAATTTCAATCTAAGCCGGTAGTTTTAGGCGATGCTCTAGCTTTGTATCGCGATAAGATATTGTCCGGACTGAAAGGCGCAGTTGTTTTAGATAAAGATTACTGGGTACTTAAGGCGCATAATCTTATGGAACTGGTGTTACAAAAAATAAAGGCAAAGCAATTCAGCTCTTGCCTGTCCATTAAACCAATTTATTTATACCCTAAAGAATGTCAAATAAAAACGAAATAGGTTATCGCCCGACTTGGGCTGAAGTTAATCTGAATAATCTAGAGTATAATTTTAAACAAGTTAAATCGTTTTTGCCTGCGCAAGTTAAAGTTTTAGTTACTGTTAAGGCGGATGCTTATGGACATGGCCTAATTCCTGTTTCTCAGAGATTATCTGCTTGCGGCGTGGATTATTTGGGCGTTGCTTCTATTGATGAGGGAATAAAGTTAAGAAAAGCAGGGATCAAAACTCCAATTTTATTGCTCGGCCTTATTCTTAAAAAAGATATCGAGCCGCTTTTTACCTATAAGCTTACGCCTACTGTTTGTGACAAAAATCTAGCTTTAAGCATTAATGCCCGGGCTGGATTTTTAAAAAAGGTGATGCGTTTGCACGTTAAAGTGGACACGGGGATGGGCCGGATCGGGGTTTTACATAATGATGCATTAAAGCTGATTTGCGATATCAATAAATTGAAAAATGTTGTAATTGAAGGAATTTTTACTCATTTTGCATTTGCTGATCTGGATAGAAAATTTACTGCTCTGCAAATTAATTTATTCAATAAATTATCCAATGATTTAAAAAAAAGCGGCATAGTCATCCCTTTGGTGCATGCTGCTAATAGTATCGGATTAATTGATTATAAGGATAGTCATTTTACGACAGTCAGGCCGGGTTTAATCATTTACGGTTTGTATCCTAAGGAAAATTTGAAAATAAATTTGAAGCCCGTCCTAGCCCTTAAGACCCATATTGTTTATATCAAACAGGTCCCGGCAGGGTATGGAATAAGTTACGGCCGGACTTATGTAACTAAGCGTTCGACCTGTATTGTTACCTTACCGATTGGCTATGGTGACGGTTATCCCCGGAATCTTTCTAATTTAGCTCCGGTTCTAATTGCCGGCAAGCGGTTGCGGATCAGCGGGAGAGTTTGCATGGACCAGACTATGGTTGATGTCGGTTCTCTGCGCCCAAAAATTGGCGATGAAGTTGTTTTAATCGGTAGTCAGGGCAAACAAAAAATTACTGCTGAAGAACTTGCTGATTTGTCTGGCACAATTTCTTATGAAATTGTTTGCGGTTTAGGTAGCCGCATTCCCCGGGTTTATATTAAATAGGAGCGTCCCCGATTTAATTATCTGGTTAGGTTTAATAAATAGTTAAGGTAATTTTTTAATCAGGTAGAGACTGGTAGATAGAATAATTATGTGGCTTAGCGAAGCAGCTAATGAGGGCATAAGCAGTCCGGATTTTCCTATAGCCAGGCAGACAGCATCCAGGACATAATATAGAAAACCTACGATAATTGAAATTCCAATAGCTGCCATTCCTGAGGCGCGTTTACCCATCATCAGAGAAAATGGAATGCCTAATAGTATAATTATTATACTGGTAAATGGAGAGGTAAAGCGTTGGTAGAAGTCAACTTTTAGATTTCTGATTACAGTAGTTGCTCCGCTTTTAGACAGCCTCCAAATATAATCATCTATCTGATGGATGCTCATCATTTCGGGTTTTTGCCTCAGCGCTGTGAAATTCTCCGGGGTTTCCGGTATGTTCATAATTTCTTCTTCAAGATAAAGCGGTTCATCGACTACCTGCCCATTAGAGTCAAAATTGTAGGTAATACTTTGGGTGAATCTCCACAGCCCGTCCCGGTAAGTTCCTTTCGAGGCAATAATTTTTTTAGTTAGATTTTGATTTTCATCTTGTTCTAAAATTGTAATTCCTTCCATGGTCTTTGTAACCGGCGAGAATTTATTAATAAAAAACAGCCTGTTTCTTAAGCCATACATGGAAAGATTAGTAATCATCTCTTGTTTTTTATATTTACCTTTGATATAGCCTTCTTCGATTTGGGTTTTAATTTTTTGATTTTCAGCTGATGCCGGGGGGACCAGCCTGTCGCTTACCCAGAACACCGAAAGGCTGATTATCAGCCCAAAGAGTAAGGGGTTTTTTGCGATCTGAAATATGCTTAGTCCGCTTGAACGCATGGCAATAATTTCATTATTATGATTGAGCCTGGCTAGTGTATAAACTGAAGCTAGAAGACAGGCGAAAGGGGAGACCTGAACAAACATTATCGGTAGATATGATAAGTAGTAACGCAAGAGAAGCATGAAAGTGGCCTGATGTTTTAATATTTCATCTAAGTTAGAAAGTAAATCGATGACAATATAAAGGAATAGAAAAACAAAAATGCAGGTAAAAAATATGAGAACAACTGATTTAAGTATATAGCGGTCTAAGATGCGCATAGTTTATAGGTTAAGAATCCACCGATGCTTCCGAATATAATATTGGGCATCCAGAGGGCTAATGCTGCAGGTAAGCGCCCTTCGATGGCCAGAGCCACAAAGCCGATATACATTGGATAATAACAGACAATAATTAATACGGCGATTCCGATGTTAATTGATTTTTCGCGCCGGCGGGTAATAATTCCTAATGAAGAGCCTAAGAGCATGAAGACAAAGCAAGAGAAAGCCAGCGCTAGTTTTTCATGAATTTTTGTGATGAGCGGGGCGGGGCTGATACCTTCGCTTTTAAGTTTTTTCGCCTCTTTTTTCAACTCTTTAATAGTCATTTCCTTATATTTTTTGTCGACAACCTTATCTTGCATTTGTGCCATATTTAGATCCATAAAATATGTGCGGAAATTGAGTTTGTAAAAATTAGTCGGGTTCTCCGGGTCAGGCTCATCACTTGTTCCATCGATAAGTTTTAATTTTATGGTACTTTTTCCGGGCATGGTGATGAACTCACCGGATTTAGCTACAATGGTACGGGTGGGCTTGTCGTCGCCTTGCGGTTCATAGATGCGGATATTGTTTAAGCGGTTCTTTTTTTGGTCGACATTATAGATAAAGAGGACATATTTTTTAAAGGAATCGATAAAAACCCCTTCTTCAAAAGCTGCAGTGGGATTTTTTATTCCCATCTCTTGTAATGTTCGGCGATAGGCGAAATGTGAATATGAAGCGGCCTGGTCGTTAAAGACTGCTAAAGCCATGCTTAAAGCCAGGCTGATAGTTAATAGGGGGAGGATTAATTTAAACAGGTTTACCCCGCTTGCCCGGATAGTAATTATTTCGTTATCGCCGGATAGCCTGCCAAAAGCCAGCAGTATTGCTACAAGTATGGATATCGGTAAAGTATAAGTAACGATATAAGGAGTAAGGTAGATAAAAACTTGAATTACATTGAAGATGTCCACTCCTTTATTAATTACCAGTTCAGCGATACGTTTTAGGTTCCCGATTAAGACCATAAGAAAGGTCAAAACACCAAGGCAGAGCAAAAGCGGCCCGGTAAATTCTCTTAAAATGTAATTTCTTAAAATTTTCATAGTTAGTTAGCTAAGGTTAAAAGAATTACGGTTTTTGCACCAGCAGCTTTTAAGCTTTCTGCTGCTGCATTGGCAGTAGCTGCTGTAGTTAGTACATCATCGATCAGCAGTAAATTTGTATTATCAATCTGCTTGGGTTCTCTAACCAGAAAGCTGCCCTGCATATTTAGTTTACGTGCTTTGAAATCAAGTTCAGTTTGGGTTTTAGTTGCTTTATTGCGAACAAGTATATTAGTTAATACTTTTTTATTGAATTCTTTAGCTATTTCTCGGCTTAAAATTAGAGCTTGGTTAAATTCCCGTTCTCTTAAGCGGCTTTGATGTAAGGGTATAGGTATAATGTAATCCAGGTATTGGATGGGTAAATTATAATTACGGATAAAGGTGTTCAGCATAGTACCGAAGGATTCTCCCAGATAGTCCTTCCCGGAATATTTAAATTCATGGATTAATTTTTTAATTACACCCGTATAGACATAAGGGCTAAATGCCCGGTCAAAATAGAATTTTGTATTTTGACAACCTTTGCAGGTATTTTTTCTGATGGCTTCAATATTTAAATGCCTGCCGCAAGTAGAGCAAAAAGGAGGCAGGTTCAGTTCGATTTTATCCAAACAATCAAAACAGATTAAGGCTTGTTGCGAATCCGGTTTTATTTTGTTTTTGCAAGCCAAGCAGCAATTTGGATAAAATAAATCTTTTAGGCTTTTAAATAAACCTAACAACATAAAAATATAATAACAATGAAAGCCGGGTTTGTCAAAGTAATTGACAGTCGGCTAAGCAGATAGTAAAATAAAACACTATGGAAAATCCAAACCTTGCAGAGCTAAAGGAAAAACTATTTAAATTATTAAATATCCAGGCATTAAAAAGAGGACAGTTCGTGCTTTCTTCCGGTAAAGAAAGTAATTATTATCTTGATGGGCGTGTAATTACTTTGACTCCGGAAGGCGCGTATCTGGTTGCCAGTATAGTATTAGAGATGATCAAAGGTAAATCTTTGGATGCTGTTGGCGGGCCAACGCTGGGAGCTGATCCGATTGTTGGGGCATTGGCTGCCTTAAGCTATATCTCTAAACAGCCGATTAAGACCTTTATTGTGCGTAAACAGGCTAAAGAACATGGAACGCAGCAGCAGGTTGAGGGGCCGGCTTTAGTAAAAGGTAACCGGGTAATTCTAGTGGATGATGTAGCTACCAGTGGGAAAGCGATTTTAGAGGCTAAGGCAGCTTTGGATAAAATTGGTGTAATTGCTGATGAAGCAATTGTGATTGTTGATCGTAATCAAGGGGCTATTGAAAATTTAGCCAAAGTAGGCTTAAAGTTAGAGTCAATCTTTAAGATCGCAGACTTCGGTCTCTAGGTGCTTAATTGAAAAATAATAAAATCATAGTAGTCGGCGGCGGGCCATCGGGTGTGATGGCGGCAATCCGGGCATCATCTTTTGGCCAGGATGTAACTCTCCTTGAGGGCAAGGCCTCCCTGGGCAATAAGCTCCTCTTAAGCGGTAAAGGCCGCTGTAATCTGACCAATACCGAAGATTTAGAATATTTTCTAAAACGTTTTTCGAACGGTGGAGAATTTTTAAGAGATGCTTTTAAAAAATTCTTCCATCCGGAATTGATTTCATTTTTCGAAGAGCGCGGATTGAAATTAAAAGTTGAACGTCAGCTGCGCGTATTCCCCCAAACTGATCGATCATCGAGCGTCCTGAATATTTTAATCAAAGAATTAGAGAAAAATAAGGTCAAGGTTATCTACAAAAGCAAGGTAACTAACTTGTTGGCGGCTAATGACAAGGTAAGAGGAGTACGCCTTGAAAATAACCAGGATATTGAAGGTGATCGGGTAATTATGGCCTGCGGAGGGGCTAGTTATAGTTTTACCGGTTCTGATGCCTCAGGAATAGATATTGCTAAAAAATTTGGGCATAAAATTGTGCCTTTGAGTCCGGGTTTAGTTGCTTTAGATGTAAAACAGAACTATCCGGAAAGATTGGAAGGTTTAACTTTACGTAATATCAGTTTAAAGTTTTCTGACGGAGAAGCTGAAATTGTTTCAGATGTCGGTGAGTTGGTTTTTACCTCAACCGGGATATCCGGGCCGTTGGTGATTACTTTAAGCGGCAGGGTTATCGATATGTACCAACCGGGGAAGAGAATTTTTGTCAGCATCGATTTAAAACCCGGTTTAACTATTGAGCAGCTGGATGGCCGGTTGCTTCGTGAGTTTAAAATCAATTCTCAGAAAAGTATTAAAAATGTATTTAAGGAGCTATTGCCCTTAAATTTAATTAAAGTCTTTATCGATACTGCCGCGATTAATCCGCTTAAAAAATGCAGCCAGATTACCCAGGAAGAAAGAAAGAAAATGATCCTTTTGTTCAAGGGCTTTAAGATGGAGGTCTCCGGGCCCCGCCCGATTGAAGAGGCAATGGTTACCCGCGGGGGAGTGCGCCTAAAAGAAATTAATCCGCGTACCATGGAATCACGCCTGATTAAGGGCTTATATTTTTGTGGCGAGATGATTGACCTGGATGCTGATACCGGGGGGTTTAACCTTCAGGCAGCTTTTTCGACAGGGTATCTTGCCGGAGAAAGCGCCGCATTAAGTGAATGAGCAAAATATACTTAGCCTCAAATTCCCGAGCTCGTAAAAAATTACTTAAAAGTTTTGGATTAAAGTTTACAGTTATACCTTCGCAGGCCAAGGAGCTTTTCCGGCGGGGAAATTTATCTTATGCCCAGTTGGTAAAATGCAATGCCCGTAATAAGGCTCTGGAGGTTGCCGGCAGGATAAATGAAGGCATTATTATTGCTGCCGATACTATCTGTGTGCAAAAGGGTAAAATATTTGGTAAGCCAAAGAATATGCCAGGGGCCCGGGTGATGCTTAAAAAATTATCCAGTGCTCCGCAATGGATTTATACCGGATTGGCCGTTATAAAAAAAGAAAACGGTAGAGAAAGAATTGAACTTGATTATGAAAAAACAAAAGTTTATATGAATAAATTAAGCGTTAAAGACATCGATAAGTATTTTAAGCAGGTTTCTCCGTTAGATAAGGCGGGAAGTTTCGATGTCCAGGGAAGAGGCGCGTCTTTTATTAAAAAAATCGATGGTTGTTTTTATAACGTTGTCGGGCTGCCGCTAAAGAAACTTTATCAGATTTTTAGTAAACTTGGGTTATTTTCTCTGATCTTTGTCGTTTTTTGTTTAAGCGGCTGTTCTACGGAATATAATCTTGCCACCAAGCAAGAGGAGAAATATTATTACAGTACAGATAAAGAGGTACAGATTGGGCAGTCGGTTAATCGCCAGATAGAAAAACAATTAAAGTTTTCCAATGACCCTTTGGAGAAGAAGCGCGTAGAAGATATCGGTAAGAAAATTGCTATGGTCAGTGATCGGAAGGAGATCGATTATCATTTTCAGGTTTTACAGGATGACTCGATAAATGCTGTTTCGTTGCCCGGCGGCTATGTTTATGTGAACAGCGGTTTGTTGGATAAAATTTCTAATGATGATGAGCTGGCTTGTATTTTAGCGCATGAGGTAGGCCACATTGTTGCCCGGCATAGCATTAAAAAACTCCAGGCTATGCAAAGTTACTCTATTCTTAGGCTTTTGGTTGCAGTAACTCCGGGGACAACTGAAGTCGGTACTGCCGCGGATGTTGCTTATACTCAGTTTCTTCTGGGATATAGCCGTGAAGATGAGCTGCTTGCGGATCAGCTGGGAGCTCGTTATGCCCGGTTGGCAGGTTTTAACCCGCAAGGCATGGTTACTTTTTTACTTAAGCTTCAGGATATAACCCGCAGGATGCCGCCTCAGGAAAGGGTATACTATAAAACTCACCCCTATGTTCCGGATAGAATCAGGGTTGTCAAGCAGGAGATAGGTGAAAAAATTAATTTCGATGATTATATCAATATAGAACAAAATCCGCATTGATGGTATAATTATTGTAGGGAGGGAGCCTTTTGAAGAAGAGAATATTGATTATTGATGATGAAGAGGAGTATGCTTTCTTGCTTAAAATCCGGCTTGAGAGCTTGGGGAATTATGAGGTAGCTTCTTTTACGGAAGCCAAAGATATAATTAACCGTATACATGTTTTTAAACCAGATGTAATTTTATTGGATTTATTGATGCCGGGTATCGGCGGCCTGGATGTTTGTGATATGCTTAATCATGATGCTATCGGTTTGACTATCCCGGTAATAGTGGTATCCGGCCTGGATAAATCTACGGATAAGGTCAGGGCGTATAAGTTCGGGATTAGTGATTATTTGGTTAAGCCGGTTGATGATGCTAAGCTTATTAAAGCGGTAGAAAAAGCTATAAAATTAAAATCGGAGCAATTCTAAGTTTAATCTAATCAGGAATAAGTGCGGAGGAAGAGACTTGAACTCTTATGGGTTGCCCCACACGCTTCTGAGACGTGCGCGTCTGCCATTCCGCCACCCCCGCAAAATTTGATAAGTACTTAAATTTCTTATCTAACGGAATATTTAATCGAACGTTAGAGAGGATAAGTATATCTTAGCCCGTTAGTTCTGTCAATTGAGAAAAAATGCCTGGTTCTTTCATTAGCCGCAAAACAGTTTTGGTTGCCGGAGTGTTTTTTTACTGTTATAATAATTTTTACAAATTGTCTTTAGTGTAGCGGGCATATCAGGAAAATTATGTTTTTAGAATATTTTAAAATCACAAGTTTAGCTATTGTTCAGATCTTTATTTTGGGGGCATTAGGCTTTTTTTTAGTTAAGAAGAACATGCTTTCCTGTTCAGGATTAGAGGCTTTGAGCCGGTTGGTTATTCAGGTTATTTTCCCGGCTTTGATTCTTAACCAGATGCTGCAGAATTTTAGTTTTAATCTTTATCCAAACTGGTGGATTTTTCCACTGGTCAGCCTGGGAATTACTATTTTCAGTTTGATTATCGGCCTATTGCTGCTTAAGCTTATAAGGTTAAAGGCAAATCGATTGCAGTTTTTAAGCTTAGTTGGCTTCCAAAATTCAGGATATTTACCCTTGGCTTTGGTTGCGGGAATGTTTAGCGGTTTGCAAGCTCAGGAAATTTTCATTTTCATTTTTTTATTTTTACTCGGTTTTGATTTGGTCGCCTGGAGCCTGGGTATTTATATGCTTACTTATGAAAAACAGGCAAACTTTAAGTTGCAAAGCCTGTTTAGTCCCCCGGTAATTGCGAATTTGGCCAGCCTGGGGTTAATTGCGCTGGGTTTAAATAAACTTATTCCCGCCAGTTTATTTAAACCTTTGCAAATGGTAGGTAATTGTACTTTGCCATTAGCTATGTTTGTAGTCGGTGGAAATATCGCTTTAGTGCAGTTAAGGAATATTAATAAAAAAACAATTTCATTTTTTCTTTTGGGTAAGTTAATCATTTTACCGGTTTTAGGGATGCTTATAGTATTAAAAATGAATCTGCCTTATCTTTTAGGTTTCTTAATTATTATGCAATTAGCCATGCCGTCAGCAACTTCTTTATCAGTAATTATCCGGCATTATAAAAAAGATGATTCGTTGATCAGTCAGGGTGTTTTTTTTAGCCACATTTTCAGTTTGTTTACTATACCGGTATTTTTAGGTTGGTATTTATCTAGGGCTGTGCTAAAATGAGTAAATCTATTATTACTAATCGCAAAGCTTATCGGGATTATGAGGTCTTGGAGTCCTTAGAAAGCGGGATTGAATTAAAAGGCTCAGAGGTAAAATCTTTGCGAGCCGGTAAGATTAATTTAGATGATAGCTTTGCTCGTCCTGAGAAGGAAGAGATTCTTCTATACAATGCGCATATCAGCCATTACACAGAAGCCAGCTATTTAAATGTTGATCCGGACAGAGCCCGGAAATTATTATTACATAAAAAGCAGATTCAAAGGATTATTGGTAAACTGACCCAAAAAGGGCTTACTTTGGTTCCGTTAAAGATTTATTTTAACGACCGGGGTTTTGTTAAATTGGAGTTAGCGCTTTGTAAAGGTAAAAAACTTTATGATAAGCGCGAGAGTATTAAGCGCAGAGAAACAGATCTGGAAGTGCGCCGGGAAATAAAAAATAGAAGAAGTTAATCTTAGTTCTTTAACAATTGGGGGTGAAAGGGTTCGACTTAAGATATGTCGAATAAGAGCAGCATGCTGCGGATGTAAGGTTAGCCGCGTTAACAACTCCTTGCACAATTTAAACGCAAACACGCAAGTGTCACGTTTAGGAGCATTTTCGGGATTGTCCTTTGGGGCAACACCGAAGGTGTTTCTTCCTCAAGCCTACGCACTTAATTAAGTGAGTAGCCTCTAACTGTCCTTGCCTACGGGATAGATTAGGGCCTTAGTGGGATAGTTCCGGCGGTTGCCTTTGAAGCTGGAATGAGATTTAAAAGGCTGCACTTTGCAAATTCTGCCTGGTAGAAGTTGTAAGGTTAAGATAAATTACAAGGCTAAGCATGTAGTGGCTTCTATTTGATTACTTAAGGACCCCGGTTCAATTCCGGGCACCTCCACCAAAAATTTACGACAAGTAAATTTTTGGTGGATACTTGAACGAGCGTAATGCCCCGACAAGGGGCGTAGCGAGTGAAAGTATCTCTGCGAGTTCTGACAAGTAAATTTTTGGTGGATACTTGAACGAGCGTAATGCCCCGACAAGGGGCGTAGCGAGTGAAAGTATCTCTGCGAGTTCTGACAAGTAAATTTTTGGTGGATACTTAAATG
>Ga0172381_10001206_pt1 | contig 30952 bp, 36 predicted proteins | sample Leawel6488metaG_FD_119754 | JGI IMG/M metagenome (GOLD analysis project Ga0172381, IMG submission 119754) | Leachate microbial communities from a municipal landfill in Southern Ontario, Canada - Leachate well 64-88 metaG | ecosystem: Engineered > Solid waste > Landfill > Unclassified | place... | reverse complement strand
GCAACAAAGAGAATACTTTCAATTGCTTTTTTGGGGTTCTTGTTCATATGCTTATTTTACACCCGATATGGCAAAATCAGAAAAATTCCGACCCTGTGTTACCGTAATTTCTTTTTGTTTAATCATTTCTAAAATTGCCAGGAAAGTAACTATAATCTCAGTCTTAGTCGTATGTTTTGTAAAAAGAGACTTAAAAGAGGTTTTGCCCTGCTTTAATATTTTTGTAATCTCGAACTTTTTGTTATCAATTGATATATTCACGGGCTTGATAGTTTCTAAGTCAGGAGCGGGCTCTACGTGGCTCAAGACGTCATTAAAAACCCGCCAGAGGACCTGCTTGCTCATGTTCTTTGGGGGCACAAAGCGTATGCTGGTTTTTGTTTTAACTTTCCTCGAATAAGACCGTTCATTTTTTGATAAGATCATTTCAAATTGTTTGGCTGCTTCTTTGTATTTCTGGTAATCTGAAAGAGCTGCTTCCAAATCAGCAATCTCTTTTTCATCTTCTTCGTTAATGATGTTTGGCAGGAGTTGTTTTGACTTTATATACAATAGCTTTGTTGCTATGACGATAAATTCTGACATTTCGTCACTGGATTTGTCCATTTTTTCTATTTCAGATAGATATGTGTCAGTAATTTTGGATAGAGATAGTTCACAAACATCAAGTTTGTCACCCTCAATCAATTGCAAGAGAAGATCTAGGGGGCCTTCAAACTTTTCGAGCTCTACTTTATACATTTTCCTAGTCGGTTTTTCTTAGTTTTATGCGGGCTTCTCTCAAAACTTTTTCATCTACAACTTCTGGAGCACCCATCAGGGGGTCCTTGGCGTCACCCGTTTTTGGAAAGGCAATAACCTCCCGAATACTCTTCTGATTTAGAATTACCGCTAACAAGCGGTCTAAACCAAAAGCGAAACCACCGTGAGGCGGGGGTGAATATTCAAAAGCTTCCAACATATGACCGAAGCGCAGTTTTGCTTCTTCCTTTTTCAGTTCAAGAATCTCAAATATTTTTTCTTGAAGTTTGCTTTCGTGAATACGAAGGCTACCGCTGCCGAGCTCCGTTCCGTTTAGTACCAAGTCATAAGCACTGGCCCTAACTTTCAGAGGGTCTCTGCTCATCAATTCAACATCCTCATCTTTTGGTCTTGTAAATGGGTGATGCATTGCGACTATCTTTTTTTCAAGGTCGCTGTATTCAAACATTGGAAAGTCGACAACCCAACAAAAGGCAAGTTCGTCCTCATTTTTGTCGTTTTTTCTAAGGTCTGGTTTGTCTGATTTATGCTTTTTCAGTGACTCTTCATAGGTAATTCTTGGGAATGGTGTTGTAGAAATCCTTTTCTCTGGGAAGATTGTTTCTACCATTTCAATCATCATTTTTTCTAAGAGTTGTAAAATATCTTCTTGCTCGACAAAAGATACCTCGAGATCTAGTTGAGTAAACTCCGGTTGTCTGTCGCCACGCTGATCTTCGTCGCGAAAGCACCTAGCAATTTGGTAGTACTTTTCAATATCCGCTACCATCAAGAGCTGTTTAAATTGTTGCGGTGATTGAGGTAAAACATAAAACTTGCCATCTTGTAAGCGTGAAGGGACAATATACTCCCTTGCTCCCTCAGGTGTTCCTTTGGTTAGGTTGGGTGTTTCGATTTCCCAAAAACCGTCAGTATTCAAATAATTTCGTAAAAATTGAAAAACTTGGTGTCGAGCAAAGAGATTTTTCTTCATCCTCTCACTTCTCAAGTCTAAGTATCGATACTTTAAGCGCAGGATTTCGGAAATATCCTCAGTATTTTGATTGACTTCAAATGGCAGTGGTTTTGACTTGGAAATAAGTTTAATTTTTTCACTAGCAACTTCGATTTTGCCTGTCTCAATGTCTGCATTTACTAGCTTGTCTGGTCTTCGCTGTACTTTACCGCCGATCGATACTAAGTCCTCTGGCCCTAGAGCTGAAGCTGTTTTTATCAACTCTTTATTAAATACCACCACCTGGACAATGCCAGAACGATCTCTTACGTCTAAGAAAACAAGATTACCATGATCCCTTATACTATCAACCCAGCCTTCAAGCGTAACTTGTTTGTCTATTTTATCATTAAGTGAAACAATCTCTGTTTTTGCCATAACTCCTCTTTTCTAGACAATTATAGCGATTTTCTCTTTGTTCGTAAACAAAAACCCGCAGAACTTGCTGCGGGTTTAAGATATTGTTTGTTTATTTCGCCAGAACTGCCTTCACCTTATCTACGACATCGGTTAGGGTCACTTGTGATTTGACGAGGTATTCATCTGCTCCAAGAGCCTTCCCTTTTTCTACATCGGCTGGTTGGGATAGCGCTGTCATGATAATGATTTTGCTGCTTTTCGTTTCTGGAGTTGTTCTTAGTATGTCAAGAACATCGAAACCACTAATTTTTGGCATCATAATGTCTAGCAAGATTAAGTCTGGCTTTTCTTTTACAGCAACGGTTAGTGCTTGCTCACCGTCGGAGGCGGTAGATACTTCGTAGCCTTCTGCTAAAAATCTTGTCGAATAGATATCACGAAGAGCCATATCGTCTTCAACTAATAATAGTTTTGCCATTCTTTTTATATCCTTTTATTTTCTACTTAAATAATAAACACAAGAGCCATGTTAGTCAATACTTCTTGGCAGTGTGAAGTAAAACTTACTACCCCTACCTACTTGACTCTCGACCCATATTTGTCCGCCAGACATTTCTACTAATGACCTGGTTATAAATAAACCCAAGCCAGTTCCCCCGGTTTCTCGAGTTGCTGAGTTGTCAACTCGATAGAACTTTTCAAATAAATGTTGCTGTCCGTCTGCAGGGATACCGATTCCAGTATCTGAGACGCACACTGTTGCAAAATCTTTATCATAAGATATGGATAAGCTTACGCCCCCCTTGTCGGTGTACTTCAGTCCATTTTCAATTAGGTTGTACAAGACTTCTCTGATTTTCTCCTCGTCAGCCGTAACGTTGAGCGATCGGCCGATCGCTGTTTCCCCCTTGACTTGTTGATGTTCGACCTCTTTTAGTTTTAGCGCCAGCCCCTTTTCTTTGGCCAGCGGCTGTAGAGCGTCTACCGCTTCTCCGGCGAGCTCGTGAATACTAAATTTAGTGGTATTAATTTGTATTTTTGTGTCTTCGATTCGGGTAATTGTTAGTAGGTTTTGAATCAACGAAGACATGCCCAGAGCGGTGTTGTGGGCTTTTTCTAAAAATTCGCCAGCTTTACTATCTATAGTGCAAACCTTCTGATCTTTTGCGAGCGAGATATAACCTTCAAGGGCCGTAATCGGTGTCCGGAGTTCATGAGAAGCGGTTGAAACAAATTCATTTCGTTGTCTCTCAACCTCTTTTTTCTGGGTGACATCACGAAAAACACAAATAGCACCTTTAATGTTTGCATTAATGTCTAGAATCGGGGCATATGAACTTGAAAATTGAGTATTCTTTGTACCGCGATGCCTGATAAAGCAGACATCATCCCTAACGAAAGGCTTGCCATCCTTCCAGACTTTCAATGCGGGACAATCCTTTTGGCAAATACTGTTCCCTTGCTCGTCTTTTAGGTTCATAACGGTCCAACATTTAAGTCCAACCGCTTCACCAACCTTCCAACCGGTTAATTTTTCTGCTGCCGGGTTGAGCATGGTCAGGTTGCGCTGAAAATCTACCATATAAACGCCATCCGCTATTCCGCGCAACAGGGCACTTTCTTTGCTCATGTCAGCCGTGAGCGAGGAGTTTACGCTTTTTAAATAATTTAGTTCCTCGCGATCTTTTTCTAGCCTCGCGAACAAAACAATCATAACAGCCAATACGATTAGAAATGCGAGTATTATTAAACCAAAGACAAGATATATCAACCTAATCCCTCCAAAAGAAATTGTATAACAAAAGAAGCGCTATTTATAGGTTTGGGTTATTGGAGAAGCCATACTCGAGAAGAGAGGTAGCGTCGCTAGTGGTGGTTTCTGCCGCGAAATATACAATAATGATGCGTCTATTTTCGCGTGAGGCAACTCCAATATAGGTATTCTTTGCTTCATGTGTGTACCCAGTTTTTGCACCCTCCATTCCTTGGTAAGTCGACAATAAGTGACTGATCTGGTACCAAGAGTGAGACTCATTGTTTTCACTTGGATAAACCGAGTAATCACCTTTCTTTCCCATATAATCAAGAAGCTTGGGTTGGGTTAGTAGACCGTATCTGGTTATTGTGGCCATGTCGTATGAGCTAGACAGCTGGTCGACATCATTCAAACCGTTTGGATCCCTAAAAACGCTATTCTTAAGACCAAGAAGCCTGACTCTTTCGTTCATTTTTTCAATGAATTTGTCTCTTCCTCCGTCATAACATTCGGCTAATACTTCAGCCGCATCATTAGCTGAAATCATCATCATGCCGTATAAAAGATCCTCAACCCTTAACTTTTCTCCTGCCCTCATAACAATCTTATTCGGTTGAGTGTCGGCCGCTTTCTGTGAAACCTCGCAAAGCTTATCCGTTTTCATGTTTTCCAGCACGGTTATAAGAGTAAGTACCTTTGTAATGCTTGCTGGTGGCAGCTTGTCGTGTTCGTTTTTTGCATAGGCTATCAGTCCGCCTTTTTGATCTATGGCGATAGCCGACTTGGCGGTTATTCCCATTTCTGACGGATGTTTCTCGAGCCAATCATATTTTGGTTGGTATTTATCGGCATTTGCTTTGATTTTATCATTCTGTTCAGATTGAGACATTTTTTCTGAACTTTTGACTTCAGCAGATGTCCCGTTTTCAAAAAATATGCTTTTAGCGAACAACACCAACGCTAAGACAATTGCGATTGTGAGCAAAAGCTTTTTATGTTTTTTGGCAAATATAACTAAACGATTAAGCATATCTTATTTTAATATAAATAATATATCCGATTAGGAAAACCGCAACCCCGTTCGCCAGAATAATAGAAAAGCTGTTGGCAATAATGCCGTAGATTAGCCACAGAAATACTCCTGCCCAGAGGGCGTAGAGGTAGAGGGACGAAAAGTCTTTGGTTGATTTTGACTTGTAGGTTCTAATGATTTGCGGTATCAAGCATCCTGTTGCCAGTATGCCTGCCAATATTCCGATATATTCTTGCATTCTATCCTCTTATCTTCTTCAGTAACTTTTGTATTCTAGCATTGAATTTGTATCTGTTTAAGGTTTTTATCGAAGACAAAATTTTTTCTTGGCTTGCCATTTGAAGCAATAAATATATTCCCACTGTCCGTTCTTCGCTAAAGCTTCGAAGGACATTTTCGCCTGACTAGAGAAATAATGTGGCGAAAAATGGTAGTCCCAGGGGGACTCGCTGAGCTTCTCACCGCTATCATTCTTAAAATATTTGATCAGTCCATGTCTTTGAAATATATAAATGTCAGTTTTGAATATTTCTTTTATCACTCGGGGGTTCTCGCCCGCTTGAACCAAGAAAAAACTCCAGCAGAAGCTGAAGTGTTTTCTTGGTAGTCCCAGGGGGACTCGAACCCCCGTTACCAGGATGAGAACCTGGCGTCCTAACCCCTAGACGATGGGACCACGCTGTGGTTAAGTGTAACAATGTAATTAGGCCAGCAAATTATAGCAAAAACTGTGCTTACTTTCAACAAAAAAACAACTCCTTTTCAGGAGTTGTTTTTATTTGAGGTATTATTCCGTGTCGTTGTCTTCTTCAGGTTCTCCCTCAGTTTCTTCGAAAGATGGTGTCTCGGTTTCTGTAGTTGCTCCTTCTTCTGCTTCAGGGGTTTCTGTTTCGGCCCCATCTCCTCCGGTTACTTCTTCCTCAGTTGGTTCTACGGTTGGTTCGAAATCGTCCATTTGTCCCTCCTTCTTATTTTAATCTCCTAAATATCTTACCAAAAAACGTATTGCCTAGGCAATAAAATAATCCCCCAAGATAGGGGGATTATTTAATAGTTGTAATAATTATTTACCAAGGATTTTGTACATACCTGTACCACAAACTGGGCAAGTTCCTTTAGCGGCTTTTCGACCATTTTTCATGGTTACTTCTTGCTCGTCCTTCATTTCTCTCTTGGCTTTACATTTTACGCAATAAGCTTCTGACATTTTATCCACCTCCTCTCAAAAGAGATTGTGTGCTTGGGTAAGCTCACTAACATAAGCATGAACTCCAGGTTTAGCTTTGTCAAGCACAAAATTATTTATTTCGTGCTTGGAAAACATAATAATACCCATCTATAGCCAAAAAAAGTTTTAACTTTTTAGCTCGATATAGGAGTTATACACAGCCACTGCGCCTTCAGCGGCGGCAACAATTATTTGTTTGAATTTGCTTGAATTGGTGGTGATGTCACCTGCCGCATAAACACCTTCAACTGAAGTTTTTTGATTAACATCAACCTTGATATATCCCTTTTCGTCAGTTTCAATGCCTAGCTTTTGCGTTATGTATGTGGTGGGCGTAGAGCCAACTTCTATAAAAACACCATCCGTAGCAATTTCCGTATTATCTTCAAGAATAATTTTTTCCACCCTACCCTGACCAGTGATTTCTTTTAGTTTTGAGTCGGGCATGCAGGTAATATTCGGAGCGGCATTTACTTTATCTATCCAAATGGGCTCAGCTTTCAGTTTTGGGCTTCGATATATCAAATAAACTTTGTCTGCTACATCGGATAAAAAGGTCGCTCCGGTACATGCCGCATCGCCACTACCGGCGACTATAACTGTTTTATTTTTAAAGAAGAAACCGTCGCAAGTAGCACAGTACGATACGCCCTTTCCAAGGAATTCTTCCTCACCCTTCACCCCTAATTTATTTCTTTCTGTACCAACGGCCAAAATTATTTTTTTTGCTTGAATTTTTTTATCACGCGTGACGACTTCGAAACCGTCATTAATTTTCTCAATTGCCTGAACATTAGCTGTAATCATTGTTGGTTTTAAGCTTTTTGTGTGATCAATGAATTTAGCCGAGAGTTCCTGGCCGGTAATACTTTTATCTCCTAGCCAATTTTCAACTAGATGGGCCTCGTTCACAAAACCACCCCACATAGGCGCCACAATGGCGAAATTTATTTTATATCTGGCCGCATATACGGCCGCCGATAAGCCGGCTGGACCTCCCCCAACAATAACTAAGTCGTACACAAAACCCCCTTCAATTTAAAAACATATTCAGTTCATTTTAGCACAAACCGGTAAAATATCTAAGCGATAGAAACGTAGTTTAGGCTTAAGATTATTAAGGCAAAGGCATTGACCAAGAGAGCCGCTCGAAATTGAAAAAGATGCCTTTTGGATTTGTGAAGTCCGAGTTTCCTTATTGCTAAACCGTCGAAAATGATCAAACCGAATAATAGCACCCAGAAAATCAGAAACGGTAGTCTCTGGGTGATGGCAATATTTGCTCTACTTATAGATGGGACAGTTTCTTTTTCACCAGTCATTACCTTTTCACTTGAGATGCCATTGTTCTCGTTGCCAGCTATTGCGCTTTGTGGTGTTGCAAAAAGCTGTACGATTAAGATTGTTGATTTGCCATCAATCTTTCCCTGACCGACAGAAACACCTGTATCGGTGTAGTTTTCGTTCAGGATGTTTTTCTTGTGTGATGGGCTGTTCATCCAGGCAGTAACAGCGGACTTAGAGTCGGTATACCCCTTTGCCAGATTTTCGCCCGCATAGCTGTAGCGGTAATCAACTGCTCCGATAAAATCCCAAGCTTGTTTACCGTCTGGCGAGACATGGTCCCAGTAATTTTTATTGAGCATATCCTCCAGTTTAGCCTTTGCGGCTTGATTCAGGAGACTGTTTTCTGCTAGTTCTTTTGTTTGATTCGTCTTTCTTTCGTTGTTTGTGTAAACAATTACATTCTTTTTCATTAAATCAACATTCTCTGATATGAGAGATGTCCCCGACATGTAGGTCACCCCCATCATTACCTGTGAAGACAATAACAGAAAAGAATAAAGCGTTAGCATCCGATGTCGAAACGCATGTGGTCTATAACTATTATGTGAATGAGGTATTAACCAATGACCCCAGTCTGTTTTTTTTCTTTTTTTCTTTTTTATTTTATACCTACCGATAATGACTCAATTATAATCTTATTACTTGGAAAATAAAAAGTAGAACGACGGTTATTGATTTTGAGGGCCAAACCAGGTCATCGCCCCCTCATCTAAAACACCAATAAGAATTAGAACACCAAGGATTGTCCCGATTGGGAAATTAACCAGGGCAATTATGGCCAACACTATGGAGAGAACTTTGCTCCATTCCTTTTTGTTGGTCAGGCCCTTTGCTGCCAAGAAATAAACATATGAAAATATCGCTCCGATAATTACGAAAACTACGCCAGCTATGCCGAAACCAAGCCCGGCTATATTCGCATCTCCTTGCTCAGAAAAACCCAACCCCAGAGCTAGAAGGGTAAAAACCACGGCCATTATTATGGTTGCTATGACTGAAAGCCATCCCTGGATTAGTAAACAAACACGCGCCGTCTTTAATTTGTCAGGCATTTGGACCTCCTTTGTTATTTATGCTTTTATGATAGCAAAAACCGAAAGTAAATAAAACAACCTATTCAAGCGGCCAAGCGTAGCCTGGGAAAAAGTCTCTTTTTATCTGCTCGTCAGCGAAGCCTAGGCCCAGCAACATTTTTTCAAAATACTCAACCATGGGTTCTGGTCCCGAGACATAAAAATATGGCTTTGTGAGGTTTGGGATAACAGCCAAAATAGTATCGGCGTCCAGAACCTCTGGATTAACAAAATACTTAATCCCGACTCCTATCTTGGCGCTTGCTTTTTCTAGCTCATCCTTGAAAATTATGTTTTGATCTCGGTTTATATATAATAAAATCCCGGCATATAAATTGTTTTTGTGGCTGGCTTCCACAAACATGGATCTGAATGGTGTTATGCCGATACCGCCAGCGATAAAAACAAGAAACTCGTCAGGTTTATCAATAACAAACCTACCCTTAGGTCCATCCGCTTCGATTAGACCGCCGATTGGGAGCTGATTCAGCTTTGATTTAAATGAGCTAGCCCTTGAGGGCAGGATTTTTGTGGTAATAGCTATATTCTTTTCGTGAGGGGCGTTTGAGATAGTGAACCATCTTTCGTCTCCCCTCTCGTCTGCTTCGTGTCTCAAGATATAGTGCATATACTGACCCGCTTGCCACTCTATGTTCTCTTCCGATTTAAAAATAAAAGTGGTTGCGTTGCCAGCTTGTTTTTTTCTTTCTACTAATTTTAGTTTCATATTTATTTCCTTAGAGGTAGCTTTTAACGTAATTATAACTTATTTTCCAGAGCTGATCTGCCACTCCTTCATTGTTCGCCTCAATTGATGGTCTGGCAAGCTTTTTTTTATTAAAATATTCGCCAGTGACTTCACTTATATCGGGTGAGCTTGCGAGGTAAACCATTGTTTCGGCTCCTCTTTTTGGGGGGATTAGAAACGGACTGAAGACGGTATGTTGGACAATATTTAGGCGATCAAACAGATGGGTGCGGACAACGCCAGGATGAAAACAATTAACGGTTATGTGGTCGGCTCGAAGCAGGTTGGCTAATTTTTTAGTGAATAGTATATTGGCCAGCTTGGATTGACTGTAAGCTCTGTAACCACTGAAGTTGTTTTTCATTTCAATGTCGTCTAAGTTTAAATATACTCCTCGGTGAGCCTCGGAGGCGGTATTGATAATTCTTTCAACGTCAGTTTTTTTAAATTTCTTTAAAACAAGGTTTGTTAAAAGATACGGCCCTAGATGATTTACCGCAAAGTTACTTTCTATGCCATCTACCGTGACCTTGAAGCTTGGTTCCCAAATGCCGGCGTTATTTATTAGAATATCAATTTTTTTGGTTTTCTCTGCGAGTTTGTCAACAAAGTTACTAATCGACTCAAATGAGGCAAGATCGCATCCAAACAATTCTATATTGTTGTTTTTGGAATATTTAAAAACCTCACGAAGCGCTTTGTCTCCCCTTTCATCCTCGCGGGCAGTCAAAATGAGGTTCGCTCCATTTTTCGAGAGTATTTTGGCTCCAGCTAAACCAATACCGGATGTGGCACCCGTTATGAGTAGTGTTTTGCCTTCTGTTGACCAATTTTCCATAACAATATTATGTAATCCTCAATCCCGGCGTATTCCCTTCATATGCCCTGGCGTTGCTCAGGCACCCCTGGTTGTAAATTTCCCTGCGCTATCTGAGACATCAGAAAAACCTTCAAGCACGGTTGCGATACCGGCCAAGATGACATAAGCCGCGATAAACCAAGCCAATGCTAGGGCGCCAGCACCGGGGAAGATAAACACTAGGCCGGCAAATAGAACATTGACGATTCCCGTAAATAACAACCAAACTGGCCCGTGTATTTTTCCGGGAGCAAAGGCGGTCACGATTTCTAGAACACCAATAACCAATGCTCTTGCCGCAATTATGTACAAGAGTATCAGGGCCGTTAAGCCTGGCCAGAAGAATACGAGGATTCCTGCTAGTAAGCTCAAGATTCCGCCAGCAACCATCCATGATCTTTTTGCTCCGGTCGTTCTGCCAAAGAGGCCTTGGCCGACTATGAATAGCCCAGAGGCGATAGCGAACAGCGCAAACAAAACCATAAAAGTAATTAAGGAGATACCGGGTAAAAGAAGTATAAGCAGACCAAAAAGAATTCCCAAGAACCCATTTAGGAGTGCCCAAGTTCGATGACGCGTATCAGTCATTTGACTCACCTCCTTTATAAAGATCTTATTGTTACTTATATTATACCATTTTAAAGCAACCGCTTTCTCTGTATAATTATAGTAAATATTATTGAAGCAAAGCCCCAAGAAGGGTTAATTAGGAGAAAAATTATGGAATTAACGGTTTCCAATAAAACAATCTTAAGGATATTACTATTATCTACTTTGTTTGTGGCTCTTGTCTTGGCATTATTTAGTGTTAAGGCGCAGTTAGTGTGGATAGCGATCTCGTTTTTTCTCGCTTTAGCCCTAGAGCCAGTTGTTGATCGTATTAGCAAGTTTATGCCTTGGCGTAGTCGAGGCTTAGCAGTAGTTGTCGTCTTCGTTGTTCTGATTACGGTGGTTTCGTATGTGATAATCTCATTAACGCCACCTCTGATATCCGAGACGGGTTTATTGATAAAAAACACTCCAGACTATGCGAACGATTTTTTGAATTCACACAACATTATTTCTGATTACATCAGAACACACGACCTGGTTGGTCAAGTCTCTCAATACCAAAGCCAAATAGCCTCCAAGACAATTGTTTTTGGAAGTTCTGCTCTGGGTATAATCGGCAGCATACTTTCCAGCCTGGTTGCTCTTATTAGTATACTAACATTCACTTTCTTCATGGTCTTAGAGGGACCAAAAATAATGTCAGTTTTTTGGCAGTATCAACCGGAGAACAAAAGAGCTCACAGACAAGAGCTCGCAAAAAAAATGCACAGGACGGTAAACGATTACGTCAGTGGCAATATTTTTACTAGCATAATTGCTGCGGTAACAACCGCCATTATGTTAAAGATTCTTGGCATTCCCTATACGATAGCGCTCGGCATTCTTGTCGGTATCTTTGATCTGATACCTTTGGTTGGAGCAACAATCGCTGCGGTCGTAATTACGCTTCTGGTCTTGGTTTTTGCCGGTATCAACCCTGCCTTAATAATGCTCACGTTTTTTATTGTTTATCAACAAGTAGAAAACAATGTCATACAACCACTTGTCTACTCGAAATCAGTAAAAATTTCACCCCTAGTTGTTGGTATCGCCGGTCTTCTTGGTGCCGTGTGGGCAGGACTTATTGGTGCGCTTGTTGCTATCCCCGTAGCTGCAAGTCTTCAGATCTTAGTGAAAGACTATTTGGACAATAAAAAGAAATAAATTATACCGTTTCTCAAGCAAGCTTAAGAAGATAGCGGCGAGTTATGTTGCAAAAAAGTCTTCACAGCGTTTATTGGTATAGCAAAGCCGATAGATTGGCCCTGCTGATCTGTAGCGGTGTTTATACCTATGACTTGACCATCTAGGTTTACTAGCGGTCCGCCGGAATTGCCTGGGTTTATTGCCACATCTGTCTGAATGATATTACTGAGAGACTCTATACCGTCGCCATAGGCATCGCCTGCCTGGATTGACCGATTTAGGGCACTTATGACGCCGGTCGTAACGGTGTTTTGGTATTGACCGAGAGCATTCCCGATAGCTATCACCTCTTGACCAATTTGCAGACTGTTTGAATTTCCCAAAGATACATATGCCAAATTACTAGCGTTAATCTTGAGAAGGGCTATGTCATTATTTGGGTCAACCGCTTGAACCCTTGCCCCGTATTGCTTGCCGTTACTGGTATAGACGGTATAGCTTGAGTTGGAATCACTGACAACGTGTTTGTTTGTTAGTACAAGCCCGTCTTTACTGACCAAGAAGCCTGTCCCAGCTGTTTTGGAGTTTGTTGCATTACCAAAAAAATCTATAGATTGGCTTTTTCCGCTTATGCTGACGACAGCCGGTGAGGCGGTTTTTACCGCATTTATTACCGCGGAATCCTCGTTAACGTTTTGTTGAACGTTAGTATTGGCGACAACCCTGCCATTCTGTTTCTGGTATTTTATAAAAGTAGCTGCCCCAAAAAATCCTCCAAAAATTCCCACCAAAAGACTTGCCAATATCACCACAGCATATATGGTTTTTGGGTTGTTGCTTCTTCTTTTTTTAACTCTGGGACTTTCTGTTGAATAGCTCATTTTGCCCCCGATCATGATCCAATAATTAAAATAAAGTATTTTGTTATAGAAAATATATCAAAAGAAGCTTAGGGTTTGCTTAAGAAGTAATTATCGAGAGGTTGTTATTTAACGGCTAGAACGATGCCTAAACAAGTAAGTTGCCAGAGGGATCGAAAAACACAAGATACCTACACTCCAGATGACTGCATATAGACCGTGGTGATCCATCGGTGTGCCCACAAGAAGTGCGCGGATAGCCTCAATTACTTGGGTAACGGGTTGGTTCTCGGCAAAAACCCTCAGAGGAGTCGGCATCCCTTCCGTTGGAACGTATGCGCTGCTGGCAAAAGTCAAGGGGAAGATAAAGACAAAACTTATCCACTGAACTGCTTCTATGCTTTTGGCAAAGAGTCCTAGAATGGCGGAAAGCCAAGAAAAAGCGAAGGTAAAGAGTAGAAGGATGCCAATAACCATTAGCCACTCAGCAAAGGTCGCTGTTGGTCTGAAACCAACCGCCAATCCAACTAAAACCATAATAATACTTGAAACAATGTTTCGGACAAGATCGGAAACGGTATGACCGATAAGAACAGTCGAGCTGTTCATTGGCAGTGATTTGAAGCGATCGATAATCCCCCGGTGAAGATCGGTTGAAACGCCGAGAGCCGTATAGGTTGAGCCAAAAGCGGCTGTTTGAACTAAAATACCGGCTACCAGAAAATTAACATACGAGGTGCCTTGGGTGGCGATTGCACCCCCAAAAACATAACGAAAAAGGAGCATAAACATAATTGGTTGAAAAGCTACAGACAGAAGTTGATCTAGGTTTTTTGTAATGTGTTTGATGCTTCGGCCGATCAATACAACTGAATCACTGATAAACCAGCCAAACTTGCTTTTGACTTCTGGTTGAATATCACGAATCAAGGTTGGTGCTTCGGTCATGATTTCTTCCCTTTTTTGTCTTTAATCTCTTCTCTCGGCTCGTCTTCGGTTGCTTGATGACCCGTTAATTCCAGGAAGACATCGTCCATAGTCGGTTTGTGCAAGGATAAGGTGACAACATTTATCTTTGATTTTTCAAATAACTCAAGCAGAGATCTTAGTTTATTAACCCCGGTATCATTTGCTACGCTAAGCGTCCATTTCTCATCGTTTGTTAGGACAGAATCGGATTTAATTATTTCCTTGGCTTTATTGAGACAAGCCAGGGAATCAAACTCAAATTCAATTCGTTCACTACCCACCTTTGCCTTTAGTTGGTTTGGGGTACCTTCGGCGATTATCACTCCGTTGTCTAGGACCGCGATACGGTCTGCGAGTTGATCGGCCTCATCGAGGTACTGGGTTGTTAAAAGTATGGTCGCACCTTCCTTAGTGAGATTATCAATTATTTCTCACATCTTTAATCTGCTCCTGGGGTCAAGACCGGTTGTTGGCTCGTCGAAAAACAAAATTGGTGGAGCGGCGATTAGGCTGGCCGCTAGGTCTAGCCTTCGGCTCATACCCCCAGAATAATTTTTGGCAGGTCGATCGGCGGCGTCGGTCAAGTCGAACTGTTCGAGAAGTTCGACTGTTCTCTTTTTTGTATCCGACTTGTTTAAGTGATACAGGCGTCCCATCATTTCGAGATTTTCACGCCCCGAAAGATATTCGTCGATGGCGGCATATTGTCCGGTTAGGCCTATCACTCCCCGGACATTGTCAGCTTCTTCGACAACATCAAATCCCCCAATACTGGCCTTACCAGAGTCAGGCGTTAGGAGGGTTGCTAAAATTTTTACTAGAGTGGTTTTGCCCGCACCGTTTGGACCAAGAAGGGCCACAATACTCCCTCGAGGTATTGCAAAATCGATACCCTTTAGAACCTCTAGGGAACCAAAGGATTTGCGGACATCTTTAATTACTATGGCGTTTTTTTTATTCATTTCCGAGTTCATTAGTCCTTATTATTTAGAGCAGTCCACGTGCAATGTTTATCGCTCCAGTAAACTATTATATCAGATACTGGCAAAAGTTTTAATGGTATGGGTGGGGAGGAGGAATAAGCACAAGTGCTCTCACCGCTGTCATGAACACTAATCTTTTGGTTGCCTCTTTGTTTGGCTACATTGAATGTCAGTTTTGGTTTATTGGTTATCATGCGGGGGCTCTCACCCTCCTAACAATAAAAAATTCTCACAGAAGTGAGAACATTTTATTGGCTGGGGAGGAGGGATTCGAACCCCCGAATGCCAGGTCCAGAACCTGGTGCCAACCCCGCACAATTTGATGCATTTGGCTCCGAGGCCAGGGCTCGAACCTGGATTTACAGGGCCAGAACCTGCCGTCCTACCATTAGACGACCTCGGAATAAAATGTGCGGGGCGACTCCCCAATGCAGATGACAATCAACAAATATCAGAAAACAGATAACAGTTAGCAATCATCAGAAAACAATCATCAATTATCAGAACCCAGAAAACAGACAACAGACAACAGACAACAATCAACAGAACCCAGAAAACAGATAACAATCAACAATCAACAATCAACAGAAAACAATCAGTAATTAACCCCGTTATTTTAGCGGAATTTGAGTATTATTTCAAGATTGAACAAAAATAGTATTCAAGCGCTATATTATATATTCTCCAGTTGGAAGAACGATGCTGTCATTCTTGATATCTATCATATCTGTTTCACCGAAAGGACGGCTTTGTATTTTTCTAAACCCATCCAGGTCAACTTTTCCCTCGTTTGCCAAGTAGATTGCCAGTGCATCGATGTTTGGACCATGGCCGACAAACCCGACTCTGATTGGGCGATTGGGTATCAGTTTGGTTATAAAATCTTTTGCCCGAGCCAACCCAGAGAGCTCCTCCTCGGCAACTTCTGCAGGGTTCGGTCCTCTCAAATCCCCTAGTTCCCCCTGACTTGAAAGCCAGGTTTCAATAACTTTCTGGTTGTCAAAATTATTATCTTCAAACAACTTCTTGGCATATTCATTTGCCCAACTGCCGTCAGAGTTTTGCCACCTTTCTTGTAGGCGAAACTCCTTCATTTGCAGGGGAAGTGTCAATAAATATTTAGTGTTAGGATTATCCCCTACTTCCCTAGCTATGCTTTGCACGTTTTCGCTAACACCCGCATCTGATTTCCAGACATCTTCCGTGATCACCCTTATATCCTGACGTTCTTGTTCTTGCACCAGCCTTGATATCTCATCCCCGTAAACTCTAGTTGTAGCTTTTGTTCGATCCGCTTCCGTTGCCCCAATAAATGCCATAACAGTACCCGGCTCGGAGTCTTCTAAACTAGAGAGAATATCAGCTGCTCTCTCTTTGGCCAGCTCAACTCCCCTCTCGCTAAGGCCAAAATATTTTTCGTCTGATTTTTCTCCCGCTTGTCGATTTGGTCGGATTGAATGTCTTGTCCCAATCGACTCTGGTGGCATTGAAAACCGTTCACTCATTTTTTTGTCCCAAACTTTCCCCTCTCGCGAATCATCATATTTTTATCCGGACTATATTTATTATAAAGTTCGACAAATTTCTCCTCATCCAGATACCATTTTCCGCCGACGTGAAGATTCTTGAACTCTTTAATGAGTTTGTAGAATTCTTCTAATCTGACAAACAGTTTGTCTTTGCGTTTCTCGATTAAGGTTTGATTTTTAGTATCGATAATCGTGAAAAACTCCATTAAGGTAAGAGGTTTATCTAGCAAGTGAAGTCTCCGTTCGATAGCGTTTGGCGCTACCTCTTCTGGATACCAGTAACCAATCAGATAAAGGATAGCCCTTGCTTCGTTTAAGTCTTCCCAATTTGGATTATTTAAAATATCTTGATATCTATCCCAGAGTTTTTGCAGTTCTTTTCTGATGTTTATTACGTCTAATAGATAGGTGTACTTCAATGCATTTTTCATCTTGTTCCCTATGTTTTTTCAGCCCAATTTCTGTCAGCTTCGCCCTTAACAATCTCCCAGGCTTCGGCAAGCGTTGGCTCGGCAGGTTTTTCAATCTCCTCAGCGCCAGACCCTGCAGCAGCTGATTCCGCTTCTCTGGCTAATTTTTCTCTAGCAAAAGCCATTATTTCTTCCAAGGGTTTCTCGCCTTTAATCGGCATCATATATTCGCCACAGTACTCCTGGTCAATTTTTGAAAGAGCTTTTGTGAGCTCTTCCGTATATTCCTCATCACTTTCTTCTGCTCGGCGTGCGTTTATTCCGATAAATTCGTCATAACGATCGGGTCTTTTGAAAGACATTTCTCCACCACCCGTCAATTGTTCGTTCATAGCGTTCTCCTTTTTTATTTACATAACTCTGATGCTTTAAATAACCTTTTTAGGGATTCGCTTTTTCCCAAAACCCAAAGCAGTTCTGCTGGTGAGGGGCTTTTTTCTTGACCAGAGAGAGCTACCCGGATTGGCCAGTAGACGTCAGCATTGTTTAGCTTATTATTAGTCACAATTTTTGCCAATATTTTCTCAAAATCTGTTACTGTCTCCCACTCTACACCCCCAAGCATGTCTAGAGCTGCTTTCAGACCCGCTTTCGTCGCTTCTAAGCTGCTTTTCTTGAATACGAGTAGATTAGGAGCATAGTCAGGTAAATCAAAGTAGAAACCGCTTATTTCCTCAAACGCCGACAGTGTTTTTAGTCGAGTTTGCTCAACGGTTACAACCTTTTCGAGTAACCCCTTGTCAATTTTATCAAGATCCGGTTTATGTTGAATTATTCGATCCGTGAGTTCTTTCACTGATAAGTTTCTTATATAAATACCGTTAATCCAGTCTAGGCGGTCTAAATCAAAGACAGCCGGAGCTTTACCCACCCTATCGATTGAAAATCTTTTTTCAAGTTCTTTTAGAGAAAAAATCTCATCGGTTGATCCGTCGCCTGGATTCCAACCCAAAAGAGCGAGGAAATTCGTCATCGCCTCAGGAAGATAGCCCTTCTTTTTGTAGTCCAAGATGGCGGTGTCTCCATGTCTCTTAGATAATTTTTTCCCATCCTTCCCTGTTGTAAGGGGGTTGTGGGCATACTCTGGATGTTGCCAGCCAAAAGCCTCATAAACAAGAATGTACTTGGGGGTAGAAGGAACGAATTCCTCACCTCGGATCACGAGATTGACGTCCATTTCGTGATCATCAATAATGTGTGCCAAGTTATATGTAGGCCAACCATCAGATTTCATAATTATAAAATCTTCTAATACCTCAGAAGAAAATGATACTTTGCCCCTGACCCTATCTGTCCAACTGATTGGTTTTGATCTTTCTGGTATTTTGAACCTGACTACGTATGGCTCTTCTGAAGCTGTTTTTTTTGCTATCTCTTCGTCAGACAGATTTAAGCAAAATCGATCGTAGACCGGAGGTTTTTCTTCTGAGATTAAATCTTGTTTGAGCTTTTCTAGCCTTTCTTTGGTACAAAAACACTTATAAGCAACACCCTTATCTAGGAGCTCTTGTGTTTTTTCTTGATAAATTGCTAAACGATCTGATTGGTAAACAACCTCGCCGTCAAACTTTAAACCAAGCCAACTCAAGGCTTCGTGAATGTAGTCAACTGCATCGGGGATAAATCTTTCTCGGTCGGTGTCCTCTATTCGTAAGTAAAATTTGCCGCCAGTTGATTTGGCTGCAAGGTAATCAAAAAGAGCTGTTCTTATGTTACCGACATGAGGATTGCCAGTTGGACTAGGAGCAAAACGAGTTATATACTTCATGATTATTATTTTAGCTTATAAAGAAGCATTTTAATAGTAATCTAAATCATATTGAGATCGGGTTCGTGGTTGCCATCACAACGAAGACAGTTTCTGCGCAGATAAGCTGAAAAGTCAGCATCCGATGATTTATTTGAGATTGTTTTAATAATACAGTTGGTATTGTTATGACAAAAATATTCATCACCGTCAACGTCTGAAATTAAAGATTCCAGATTAATTTTTCCCTCCTTTCGTTTTTCACGGAATATTAATTATAGCCAATTTGGAGAGGTTTTATCAAGTTAAAATACTGGTTATTTTGGTGGCAACCCCAAAGATATTATTTCTGCTTCTTAAAAAAAGCGATTTTTTTTGGCTTCTTTGGTGGTGACTTTTCGGTTTCGCTTGGTTTGGTATCTTGGGTATTACCATTGCCGTTATTGTATTTCAGAATGTAGCGGCCGGCGTCATTGTCTAGGTCAATAAAATCATCTGACTCCTCGATAAGCTTGGATGAAGTGCTTTTACCGAAAGAAATAACTTCTGCGCGACAGCCCTCGGCTTTGGCGTGATGTAACAAGACTTGGAAGTCCCCATCACCAGAGCAAAGGATAATGGCATCTAATCTTGGGGCCATTTTTAGAATATCTACAGCAATACCCACATCCCAGTCAGCCTTTTTTTGTCCACCAACAAATGTCTGCAAATCTTTTGTCTTTACTTCAATTCCAAGATTTTCCAGGGCGTCAAAGAAGCTTTGCTCCTCTGGCATTTCTGCCCGAACTGCATAAGCAATTGAGCGGACAAGTTTTCTGCCAGCTGTTGCAGTCTTTACTATTTCTGCAAAGTTCACCTTTGCGTTATACAAGGCCTTAGCGGAATAATAGAGGTTTTGTACATCTATAAATATTGCCACCCTTTGATCTGGATTCTTCATGGTCATAATCTTCTGTCTCCTTTTTATCCTGCATAGCTTTAGGCGATGTAGGATAGCTTGTTATCTATTAAAATATTAAAATTTAAGTTCCCCGCTTGGGGTATTCACTTCCTGCCATTCACCATTGAGACCGTTCCATTGGTAGAGTGTTACTTTGTGAGACATCTCTGTGTCCGACAAAACATACTCTACCTTGCCTTTACCTCCACTCGTGTGGGTATAGTGAAACTTTTTATCTATTATCATCGGTCTCGTAACCCTAGAAAGCTTCATCTTACCCATCGGCGTCTCAAACTCTACCCATTCTTCATCGTTTTTTATTTCGTGTCCAACGTCATCAGTTTGAACGAAAGATTGATTGTTTCTTTCGAGTTTACCAAACTTCATTTCGAGGTTGTCTAAAAGATTTTCCCATTTTTCATCTTGCATCATTACGCCTTTTTAAAAATATTATTAAAGTAATTTTTTACTGCCGCAGACTTTACCTCTGCTCCATTGGGGTTATCCATGTCTTGATTGTATGTCTGTTCTTTGCGCAAGTCTTCAGCGGTTGTTTGAACCAAAGCATCGATAGCATCGTCTTTGCTTGGTTTAAAATCGTTTTTATCAAGCGGTTTCTCTTCTGCTTTCTTGGGTAATTCCTTTCCGGTAAGGGCAGCCTCGATTTCTTCCGGGGTAAATACGGGTACAGTCGGCTTTGCGGGGTTGTTTTTAACTGGCTCAGGCTTCTTAACTTCTTCAGGTTCTTTTGTTTCCAAGGCTTTACTATATGAAACAGGGATTTTTTTGATTGGTTTCTTGTCTGACTCAAAATTCAGATCGTCAATCAAGTTCCCCGCCGCCTTAAGAACTTCTGTTTTTTGCTCACGTTGCTTTGCTATGGCAGTATCATCTAAGATATCGAGTAGAACACCAGAGGCTCCAAGGGTGTCAATTTCTTTTACTTTTTCAGAGAACCCTTCACTTTGTTTGTCTTTTGGTAGGTCAACACCCGGGCTTTCTCCTGTTTCGGTAATCCGCTCTGGCTTTTTGGCCTGGGGGGTACTATTGGTAACGGATAGTTTTATTGGGGGCTTGGGGCTTTCCTGGCTCGATACCGAATCAGGCTGAGTGCTTGAACCCATACCGGGAGTCGCCGTTTCGGGTCTGTCCTTAGCCTCTGGCTTATCTGGAGCAACGACGGTTTCTTGTTTTTCTGTTTCAATTGCTTCTGTCTGCGGAGTGGGTTCTGGAGGTTGATTTGTCGCCTGGACGGGTTTCGCTGCTGGAGTCATCATTTTCATTAACTCATCGCGAACTTTTTGGCTCTCATCTTGCCTTATGATCCCCGCCTCTTGTTGTGTCGGTCGGGTTATTGGTGTAGCGGGTTTTTCTATTGGTTCGTTGCCTTCAGTGTCTGTCTGTATGTGAGAGATCGTCGGAGCTGGAACGGATGATGGTTTTGAATTGTTGCCAATGGTCATACCACAATTTGAACAAAATATCTTTCCCGAAAGATCTATTGGTGACATTTCAACACTGCAGTATGGACAAATCATTGCTTTCCCTCCTTGTGAAACCCAGACAGGGATTAAAAAGGTATGTCTTCGTTTGTTAATTCATCTAAATAAGGCGATCGATACAATTCCGAACCCAGGTGTTTTTGGTAGGCAGTAAATTCTTCCTTTGGGTCGAGCTCGTGTATCGCATAATATGAGGCATTGATATACGTAGATGTCCTATCGAGGCTTGATAGCGCAATTGCTTCAGCGGTTTTTGGCAACACGGGGCTACCGAATTCCAGTGCTCCATGATGGGAAAGTATTAAGTGCATGATTTCATTGAGTAAGTTTTTTGGCATCTCCTTCGGCGCCCTATCTCTCACCAGGTTTACGGCTATTGTTATGTGGCCAAGCAGTTTACCTTCTGTAGTCATGGTTGTGGTCAGAGCGGTTTCATACTCCCATAATTTACCGAGATCATGGAGCAGAATCCCGGCATTTAAAACATCGGAATTCATTTTTGGGTAACGCTCCAAAACAGACTCTGCCAGGTATAGCATTTCGACTACGTGTTCGGCTAAGCCTCCTTTGTAGGCATGATGTATGTTCATGGCGGCTGATGATTGAAGGAAGCTGGCCATGGTTTCCTCGTCAAAAATATTTTTAAGTAAGGAGTTCAGGTGTTTATTTTTGATCCCTTTTAGAGTGTTGGAAATTTTTTCTTCCAATTCTTCGATGGAGTACTCTGATGATTTTTGGAAATCGATCGGGTCATAGCTTTCAGCTAAAACCATGGAAACAATTTTAAACTGAGGTTTTCCACTCCCTGGCGGGTATTCCTCTATTGAACCATCGACCTTAACCGCCTCACCTACTTTATTAACCTCACACTTATCGATGTGGTCTGACCAAACCTTACCGCGGACACTTCCTGACTTGTCAGCTAGCTCAACATCAATGAAGGGCTGCCCTTGTTTAGTCGAACCCTTTTTATATGACTTAATAACAAAAACTTCGCCAAAAACAGTCATTCCGGGTTTTAGATCTTTTACAAAAAGATTTTTCAAGACTCCTCCTAAATTAAGTATATCAGAAATTGTAAAAAAGCTCTTTACTTAACCAATACGCTTCGTTTGTAATCATCGAGATTTTCTAGAGCAATCCCCGTTCCCTTGGCAACACAGTACAGGGCATCGTCGGCTACGTGGCAAGGAACACCGGTGGCCTTCGTCAGCATTTTATCGAGATTGCGAAGCAAAGAACCTCCGCCGGTCATAACCATGCCACGGTCGATGACATCACTCGACAATTCTGGAGGGGTCTGTTCTAAGACATTTCTGACAGCTAAAATAATTTTATCAATCTCGTTTTGCATTGCTTCCGTGACTTCATTAGAAGAAATTGTAATGGTTTTTGGTAGCCCGGCGATCATGTCTCGACCGCGGATCTCCATGGTCTTCTCTTTCTCTGTGGGTAGGGCACTGCCGATTTTCATCTTTATCTCTTCTGCGGTTTGATCTCCTATGGCTAGGCCGTACTTTTTTCTTATATAGTCAGCTACTGACTGATCTAGTCGGTTGCCACCAACACGAACCGATGTGGCCGCAACAATACCACCCAGCGAAATAATAGCTACTTCTGTCGTTCCGCCGCCTATATCCACAACCAAATTTCCTGCCGCTGAGTCGATCGGTATGTCCGCTCCGATAGCAGCTGCCACAGGCTCTGGAATTATATAAACATCTTTAGCGCCTGCTGCTTTGGTGGCATCAATAACGGCTCTTTTTTCGGTTGATGTCACACCGGCCGGAACACTTACCATGACCTCAGGCCTGAATAGGCGAATATTTCCGCTTACTTTGTTTATAAAGTAGTGAATCATGGCTTCTGTGACACGAAAATCAGCGATAACTCCGTCTCGGAGCGGCCGATAGGCTGTGATTGTATCCGGTGTTCGCCCAACCATTTCTTTGGCCTCGTTACCCACCGCCAAAACCCTATTATCTTCAGAAACAGCAACGACAGAGGGTTCGTTTATCACTATTCCCCGCTTAGGGACATATACAAGTACGTTTGCTGTCCCGAGATCTATACCAATTCTTCTTGCCAACATAAAACTCTGCCTTATTTCTTGATTATCTTAGCAGAAAGGAAGCTTTCTCACAACCCGATTAAGACTCCTTTGAGCGCGCAATTTTTGCACCACAAGCATTTAGTCTCTCATCGATTCTTTCATAGCCCCTGTCAACTTGATAGATATTATCGATTTCTGTATGACCCTCCGCGATCATAGCAGCAATTATCATGGCTATGCCGGCCCGCAGGTCGGGTGAAGTTAGTTTGCGGCCGTATAGTTTTGACTGTCCATTTACGACAACACGGTGCGGATCACACATAATAATGTTTGCTCCCATTTGGGTTAACATATCGGTGAAGAGCAACCTTCGATCGTAGATAGTTTCTTGTATAAGCGAAGAGCCGATGGCCTGGGTCATTAAAACTGTGTATGGAGACTGGAGATCAGTCGGAAAGCCTGGGTATTCATGAGTTTTGATACTATATGGCTTGATTTGCCTGACTGGGAAAACCTTTATCCAGTCTTTGCCCCGGTCAAACGCTATGCCGATTTTTTTGAAAATACTTAATAATATTTCGATGTGTTCGGGTATGCAATCTTTGATTTTTAGTTCTGATCCGGTGGCAGCAGCCATAATGGCAAACGTTCCCGTCTCGATTCGATCAGGGATTATGGAAAATGTGCCAGCGTCTATTTTCTCTACCCCGGAAATTTCTATGATGGGTGTGCCGGCCCCTTTGATTTTGGCACCCTGTGAATTGAGATAATCCGCTAAGTATTTAATCTCTGGTTCCATGGCACAGTTTTTTAAAACAGTCTCTCCTTTTGATAAGACAGCAGTCATCATCAGGCTTTCGGTGCCGGTGACGCTGGGAGTAGTGAAAAAGTACTCACAGCCCTTTAGTCTGGTTGCGCGCAAGTGGTATGAATTTTCTTTTATTTCAACTTCTGCTCCCATTGCCTGAAAGCCTTCGAGGAAAAGATCAATTGGTCTTGTACCTGCACCGATTACACACCCACCCGGATGAGGGAATTCCACTTCGCCAAACCTAGCCAACATCGGACCAACAAACATAATAGACGCTCGAAACTTATTGGCCAAGGAGTGCGGTATTTTCTTTTTTGAGATATCCTTGGTGCAGATTGTTACCGCGTCTTTACTGGTCTCTATGGTTGCCCCGAGTTCTGTAGCGAGCTCTAGCGAGCGATCGATGTCCTCAATTTGTGGTAAATTTTTTATAGTGATTGGTTGGTTAGAAAGCAGCGATGCGGGAACGATTTTCAGGGCTGCGTTTTTGGAGCCCTTGACACTTATTTCTCCATGAAGCTTTGTTGGTCCGTCAATAATAAATTTTTCCATAAGCACATTCTAGCAGGCATCCTTCTCCTTGGCAAACGTCACCCCATAGGCTATAATCCTTCTTAGAATGGTAGCAAAAAGTAACAAGCCATCCAGGCTTACAAGATTTGTCTTATACCCCATTATCGGAATAATTTTCTTAGTGATATTGATTTTTCTTTTAGCTTTAGCAAATGGCTACAAGCCCTTTTTTAATGACGGCAAAATATCTTTCCAAAGAACCGGCATGATAATAGCAAATTCCAAGCCGCAAGGTGCGGACGTTTATATCAACGGAAAGTATACCGGTAGCAAGACTTCATATCCATTTCTTTCAGTTAGAATTACCTCGCTAAAACCGGGCGACCATCAAATTCAAATAAAAAAAACCGGTTACAAAACATGGGAAAAATTAGTTGAAGTTAGGGCAAATTTTGTCACTTGGGCAAATTATGTCCTGCTCTTTCCTGAGAAGTTAGACCCACACCCCATAGCAGACATTAAATCAATGTCAGTGCAGGATAACAGCAAGAACAATCGATATTATGTTATGTCTAGCACAAACACGAAAGGCCAAACAGAATTATATTTTTATGATGTTTCCGCAAACACAAAAAAACTTGTTTGGCCGATTTCTAAAACCCCGATTGAGCCATGGCTGGTAAATCCCCAGGTGACCAAAGCAGAAATTAGTCCGGACAACAATAAGCTTCTGGTCTGGGTAAAAAAAGACAACAGTACGGCGGTGGCTATCTTAGATCTTTCGAATCAAGACAACGGCTTTATTTATCAGATCGATCAAAGCAAAAACATCTATCAAAAGATACTTTGGAATCCAAAAAATTCTTCTGAGCTGATCGCGCTTTCCGGCAAAAACCTATCGAAGATTTCACTTGGTCAGAATCAACAAACAACCAGCCAAATCCTAGATAGCGGAATAATTGATTACTCAATAGAAAGCGACAATAATATTTATTATATAAAAGAGTCACCGATCAGTTATTCCTTGATGAAAATGTCAACAGATGGAAGCGATAAAAACATTATCTCGGATGCAGTTGAGAAAAGCGCAGCGTATAAGTTTTCTTACTCCAAACAAAAAGACGTCGTTGCTTTGTTGCCTGTGGACACAAGGAACCTGACTGCCTACTACCATCTCGGCGGCCAGCCGAATTCGTTAAAACTAGATCAAGATATCAAGGACATGAGTTGGAGCAAAGACGGACTGAGAATTTTGTATGTAAGCGACAAGGACGCCAAGTTCTTTGATTGGGAAAAGACCGAAGAAAAGCCAATTAACGTCGGAGTACATATAAAGAATATTTCATGGTATTTTGACAAATACCATGTCATATTTCAAGCAAATAACGGCGATGTGATTGTGTCGGATTATGACGGTAGCAATCAAGTGAAGTTAGCAGACAAAGCTACGCTCTTCTATGTTTACAACCAGTCCTCTATCTTTTATAACCAGCTCACTGACGGTCAAAGTAACTATTCAACCCTGGGCTTTAGCTTTTAAAAATTAAATAATTTGCCAAGCCAATCTAGAAAAATATTTGAGTTGGTTGTGGGTAGTTCTTCCAGGTTTGGTACAGGTTGGTATTTTTCGACCACAATTGGTTTCACGTATAATGGTGAGACTTGATTGAATTTAACGATTAGCCGTTTCCAGCTAGTACCTGGAGGTGTGCAGGTCATCAGGGTTAGGGTTGGCGTGTCTGTTCTTTGGAGCACACTAACATCAGTTGGATTAACAACCTTTATTTCCGTGACCTGGTAAAGAAATTTATTTCCGTTGTAATAAATTTTTGCCTGGTCTCCTACCGCCATTTTGCTCAAATTTGCAAAAACATAATTATACTTCCCGGAATTCCACCAATAGTTTGAACTATGACCGGTGATGAATGAATTGCCAGCCTCTCCGGGTAAAGCAGTTTTGTTGTAGTGGACAACACCGGAAAGCAGTTCTTTTTGTATCTCAGCTTCATTATAGGAATTAGAAAATACAATTGGCGCATTTACTCCTATCTTTGGGACCACCAGGAAATTACCATTCGGAATTGTCTCGCCTGCTTCCAGTGGAGCACTCGAAGCGGTTACTGGACGGATCACCTCTTTTACCCTTTCATAAGTTGTGGAGGTCTCTACGGGTTGAAATCTAGCCACAAAAAAAGGCAGGTTCAAAACAATAAATATTATTGCGAACAAGCTAACAAATATAGTTGGATATTTCACTCTCTTTTTTCTCCAGGTTGTCCTGATGGCTTCCTTTAGGGGGTGCTCCGGTGTGGCCTTGAAATCTTTTATCTTGGATATGCTTGGATGGTCTTCTTTTGAGAAGATCTCATCTATTTTTCGTATTTTTTGTGGCAAGTATTCGTGAAGGATATCCATAGCCAACAAAGATAACTCGGCATCACTCCCGCCCTGTTCGCGAAAGGCTGTTATCAACTTTTCTAATTGTTCTATACTTGGTTCGTTTTTCATATTCAAATCATATCAAATTATTGATAAAAAGCTAAGTTTCAGTTAAAATATCCTAGCAAATAAGCCCAGGGCGAGTGGCGGAACTGGTATACGCGCACGACTCAAAATCGTGTGGAGCAATTCATGAGGGTTCGATTCCCTCCTCGCCCACCAATTAACGAAAAGTTAAAGTGCGGGGTGAAGCAATTCATGAGGGTTCGATTTTTACCCGCCCAAAGCTTTTCAGCGGAGGCGGGCCCTCCTCGCCCACCAAGGTTAGCTGATATCTGTTTCAGCTTTTTTTATTGCTTCAGGTAAGTACCTTATGATATCAGAAGCGATTAAACTTCGCTCTCCAACGATCTCGCTAGCCATTTGCCCAGACAGTCCATGTAGATAGACTGCGGTACAACAGGCTTCAAATATTTCCTTAGGGTTTTGTCCGATAAATGATCCGACGATACCGGACAGGACATCGCCGGAACCGGCAGTTGCTAATTCTGGACCACCAACCTTATTCACTACTATTTTACCATCTCGGTCACATACAACCGTATCGTTTCCCTTCAGAACAACATATGCATGGAGATACTCTGACAAAATTGGCGCGACTTTCTCTTTATTATTTTCTATGTAGTTTGCGGTGACCTTGATATCTGGTTTTGCGCTTGGTTTTATGGCTTGATATATCTTCAGGGCTTCTCCGGGGTGTGGTGTCAAAATCAACTCACTTTCCATACTTGAGAAATATTTTTTTAAATAAATTAAGTCTTCTTTACTTCTCATGACCCCTATGCCCTTAGCGAGGGCGCTTAGGCCATCAGCATCGACGACTATCGGCTTTTTAGTCTTAGTGATAACCTCCCAAGCCAAAAGAATCGTCTCAGCATTTTGGGATAAGCCCGGACCGATGATAATGCTGTCACAAGCATCGGCTTGATCAAAGATCAGCTTGTCGGCATTCTTGGCCAGGGTTTGGGCGGGTGTTTCAGGTAAGGGTAGGGTCATTGCTTCAGGCAGTATCTCTGAGTATATTTTTTTGAGTCCTTCGGGAAAGCCCAAAACCAAAACGCCAGTACCGCTTCTGAATACAGCCTCACAGGCTAGGATGGCTGCACCGGTCATTGTCTTAGAGCCGGCGATAACCATAACTTTTCCAGCCTCGGCCTTATAAAAATGAACCGGTCTTTGCCAAAGCAATTTTGGGAACAATGGCTTTGTCTGATAGATAATTTCTGACATTATTTTTGAAGATTCCGTATTTCATCAATAAATTCTTTGCCTGCCTGCCCGGACTTAAGTTTCGGCGTCTCCATTATAAACGGCAGTCGTTTTAGTTTCGGGTGATTTATAACCCTTGTTAGGCTTGCTTTGCCGATGTGTCCCTCACCGAATTCCTCATGCCTATCCCTGTTGCTGCCGTATTCGGTCATGGAATCATTTAAGTGGATTGCCTTCAGCTTGCTTAAGCCGACATTCGAATCAATCTCGGCTAAAAGCGTTTCCAAGCCTTCCTCTGTTTGTATTTTGTAACCATATTCGAAGGCATGAGCGGTGTCTAGGCAGATCCCCAATCGGTCGGAATCAACTTGTCTGATTATTTCACCAATTTCTTCGAAGTTTTTACCGACTAGATTGCCGGCTCCTGCGGTGTTTTCGAGTAGCAATTGGGCGCAGCAGGTGGAGTCGTTTAGTATCTGTTTGAGGGCACCTACGACACGCTCTATTCCCTTTTCGAGGCCATCTCCTTGGTGAGAACCAATGTGAGTAACTAAGCCGCTGAGTCCGAGTTTATCGGCATTAATTAGGTTTGATATGAGGGATTGAATTGATAATTCTCGAAAGTCGTCTTTCGGTGAAGCTAGGTTGATTAAATAAATACTATGGGCGATTGGATCTTCGATATTATACTCAAGGCATTTTTCCTTAAAAAGGGTGGCAGTTTGTCCGGACAGTATAGTTGGTCGCCAGCCACGAGGATTGGAGATAAATATCTGAAAAGTATTGCAGCCAAGTTCGTGTGCCCTGTCTGGTGCTTGCTCTAACCCTCCCGCTACCGATACGTGGATACCTAATTTCATATATTAATCATATCATATCATAGAAATCAAAAGAAAATATTGCAGCATAGCCTTTATTATGTTATTATATCTTCCATTGGTCGACAGACCAATCAATCCGTCAATACTGCGAATGCGCCCAAGGAGGGGCAATGACAATGAAACTCCCAATCTAGCGCTGAAGTCGCCGCTACCCAATCCGCATTATGGCTCTCGCACCTAGGACGAGAAAAAGCGACAGAGGTGCACCGTGGAGTTGCCGAAAAGACACCGAGCTTAATGCAGTCTTTCTGGACTCGGTCGAGCCCACAGGTCAGGCCAACTAGAATTGGTCGCGCGCGCAAGCGCTGGGCACGGCACGGCGGTACCAGATAGGGGCTCCTGACGGAAAACTGTAGGACACAGGACAAATGTCCACCGGGGCTCGCCTATGCGACGTACACGACCGATGTCGTTGCGCGTAGGCGAGCCCCTCGCCCTACTCAGAGATTGAGATCATGAAATAAAAAATAACCAAGTTAGTGCAGTGCTTGGTTATTTTTATCTAAGACAAAAACTTAATTAGAAATTAAGCTTGCTCCCAAACTGTCCGATCCAAGGAACCGGTGTTTGTTTTTTCTGTAGAGCATTCAGGACGCCGATCAGCCACAAGATGAAAACGATTAATCCGCCAACAGGACCGATAATAAACCAGCCTAGAACCGGAATTACGGCTCCCAAAATCCAAACAATCAAAGACGCAATGACCAAAACAATGCTTTGTTTGGTGTGAAATTTGACGAAAGGATCTTTGATATCGCCTGTGAGCCAAGGTAAAAAGAAAATAAAATACGTTAAAACAGCAATTAAAACATTTGGTTCCTTGCTCGATACTTGTTTTTCTTCTTTCACTTCTTCTGCCATTTTTATTCACCTCCTTTCTAAATATATATTGTTGCTAAGGAAATCTTACTATTAATGTTGTTTCTTAGCAATCATATGTTGGTGCAAAGATTCATAGGCGACAATTCCGAGAGCGGTTGCTACATTCAGGGATTCTTTTTGACCGAGCATCGGAATCTTTACAATCTGATTACACATATCAAGAAGTTCTTGTGAGATGCCATCTACTTCGTTTCCGATTAAAATCGCTATATTATTGCTTAAGTCTGCTTCCCATAAACACTTAGCCGACTTATCAATTTCGAGGGCTACCAAAGTATAGCCTTTCTTTCTAACTCTCTCTACGGCGTCGGTGATGTCTTTTAGTTGAATCCAGGGAACCATATTTTCTGCTCCTAGGGCAGTCTTTGCGACCTTGGAATGCTCCGGAGTTGCCGTAATCCCAGAGATAATAACCTCTTCGGCTAGAACGGCATCCGCTGTCCTAAAGATGGCGCCAACATTTAAAGTGCTTCGAATGTTGTTCAAGATAATGATGATTGAGTTACGCTTCATAATATCATTCTAGCTAAGAAATAGCTTAATCACAAATATTCTTGCCCCACCCCCCCCGTCACCCTAAGGACATAGTCCGAAAGGTTTAGATTCCTAACGTGTTTTAGGGTTGAATGTGCGACCGATAATATGCTTGACTGGTAAGCTCAAATTATATATAATATCTATTGTTTTAGGAGAAAGAAATGGCCCACACAAAAGCAGGAGGCTCTACAAGAAATGGTCGCGATTCAAACGCCCAACGTTTAGGCGTTAAACTTTTTGGTGGCCAAGTAGCTAAAGCAGGAGAGATTATCATACGACAACGTGGCACCAAGTGGGAGCCCGGCCTGAATGTCGCTGTCGGCAAAGACGACACTATCTACGCAAAGATTAGCGGTATTGTTAAATATTCGCAAAAACGGCTTACTAAGTTTACAAGCCATAAAAAAAGAAAAACGATTGTAAATATTGAACCAATACAATAATCAATCAACAGAAAGCAATCAACAATCAACAGTCATCAGAGAACAATCAGCAATAAACAATCAGCAATCACCAATTATCAGATAACAATAAAGAGAAAACAGATAACAGACAGCAGACAGCAGTAAACAGAAATCAATCAACAATAATCAGTCAGCAGAAAACAGTCTAGGAATATGAAAACCGCTCAATTGAGCGGTTTTTTGATCTTTATCTCTTGTGATAAATT
>Ga0172381_10001205_pt1 | contig 30954 bp, 28 predicted proteins | sample Leawel6488metaG_FD_119754 | JGI IMG/M metagenome (GOLD analysis project Ga0172381, IMG submission 119754) | Leachate microbial communities from a municipal landfill in Southern Ontario, Canada - Leachate well 64-88 metaG | ecosystem: Engineered > Solid waste > Landfill > Unclassified | place... | reverse complement strand
GATATAACTTTAAATGAAATTCAAGAAGCTGCAAAAATAATCACCAAAAATGTAGACCCCAAAGCGCAAATAATTTTTGGCGCTATTAAAGATAATTCCCTCAAAAAAGGAGAAATAAAAATTTCTGTAATTGCCACAAAGTTGTAATCAAATTTTTAATGAAAACCGTCGTATATGGCGGTTTTTTGATAAATTATTACAATTTTTGACAAAAAATGTCAAAAGTGGGATGGAGATTGAGTTTTCCACAGGTTTTTAATCTAAAGTGGGATTTGACAGCATTTTTTGAAGGAGTAAAATGGAGTAATCAAAGCTTGTATATAATTAACAAATCAATAGAGGCATTTTAACAAACTTATTGTTTAGAAATGACCCTTTAAGGGTTTAGTCCCAGAATTTTTAAACAATAAGCTTGGTTAAGAGTAAAATGCCTTTTTTTGTCCCCAAAAAAATATGGTACCATCAGAAAAAACAACAAAAAATCATGTAGAGAAAATCCAAAAAAGAGATGGAAGGGTTGTTGCTTTTGAAGAAGATAAAATAGAAAAGGCCATACATAAGGCTATTGTTGCCACCAATCAAGGGGATGGAAAAGAATCAAAAAAAGTTGCCGATCAGGTTATCAGCCTGCTAAACCGCAGATTTAAAAAAGAGGAAATCCCAACAATCGAGCAAATTCAAGATATTGTGGAAGAAGCTTTGATACTGGAAGATTTAGTAGATACTGCCAAAGCATACATCTTATATAGAGACCAAAGAAGGGCAATTAGAGAAGCTTCAAAAGCAGCCGATGATTCTTCAGAAAAAGTGGATAGTTATTTAAAGGAGATTGATTGGCAGGTTAAGGAAAATGCCAATATGACATATTCTTTGCAGGGCTTAAACCAGTATGTAGGTTCTTATATTTCAAAAAAATATTGGCTTAATAAAATTTATCCAAAAGAAATCAGGGACGCAGCAATAAACGAAGATTTTCATATCCATAATTTGGAATTGCTGGCCCCTTATTGCGCAGGCTGGGACTTGTATGACTTTTTAATGAAGGGTTTTGGAGGAGTTAATGGAAAAATTGAGTGCAGACCCCCCAAACATTTTAGGACAGCCTTAGGTCAGCTGGTGAATGTGTTATTTACTTTGCAGGGAGAAACAGCAGGGGCAAACGCTGTTTCAAACTTTGACACTCTTTTGGCTCCTTTTATCCGCTACGACGGACTGGATTATAAACAAGTAAAACAGTCTATGCAGGAATTTTTGTATAATTGCATGGTGCCCACAAGAGTTGGTTTTCAAACACCATTTTTAAATGTATCTTTGGATATAAAACCACCTGCATTTTTAGCAAACCAGCCCGTTATTATTGGGGGAGAAATTAAGAATGAGACCTATGCTGAATTTCAGCCGGAAATGGATATGTTTATAAAAGCCTTCTATGAAGGTTTGATGGAGGGAGATGCTTCGGGCAGACCTTTTACTTTCCCAATTCCCACGGTTTCTGTGGGTAAGGATTTTGATTGGGACAATCCTAATTTGTCTGCAATGTGGGAAGCTACAGCTAAGTATGGGGTAAATTATTTTTCAAACTTTATACACTCTGATATGAGTCCTGAAGACGCAAGATCAATGTGTTGCAGATTGAGATTGGATAACAGAGAGCTATATAAAAGAGGAGGAGGGCTTTTTGGATCTTCTCCAAAAACCGGAAGCATAGGAGTGGTCACCATAGATTTGCCAAGAATCGGGTATAACTCAAAGACAAAAACAGATTTTTTTGACAGGCTATCTCATTTGATGGGGTTGGCAAAAGAAAGCTTGGAAATCAAAAGAAAAGCATTGGACGACTTTATGGAAAAAGGGCTTTATCCTTATTCCAGACATTATCTAGAAGAGATGAAAAAAATGAGAAATACTTATTTTGGCAATCACTTCTCTACAATAGGTATTATGGGTATGAACGAAGCCTTGCTCAATTTTTTGGGAGAGGATATTACTACAGAAAGAGGGAGAAAGTTTGCTTTGGAAGTTTTGGATTTTATGAGAGATAAAATGGTAGAGTTTCAGGAGGAAACAGGTAATTTATATAACTTAGAAGCTACTCCTGGAGAAGGAACTAGCTATAGGCAAGCAAAAACAGATAAAGAAAAATATCCTGATATTATTACAGCTGGAACTCCTGAAGTGCCTTATTACACAAATTCCAGCCAGTTGCCTGTAGGGTTTACTGACGATATTTTTGAAGCCTTAGAGTTACAAAACGATTTACAGACTAAATACACTGGAGGCACTGTACTGCACGTATTTTTGGGTGAAAAAATATCTGACCCAAATGCAGCCAAAAATTTGGTTAGAAAGATTTTTGAAAAATACAGCTTACCATATATCACTTTAACTCCCACATTTTCAATCTGCCCTACTCATGGATACTTGGCAGGGGAGCAGTTTAAATGTCCTCAGTGCACCATAGACCAGCCGTGTGAAGTTTATTCTAGGGTTGTGGGTTACATTAGGCCTGTTCAGCAGTGGCACAAAGGCAAGCAAGTGGAATATAAAGAGAGAAAGGAATTTACTACGCCCGCAGAAGTAAACGGAGTCCTAAAAAAGGTAGAAGAAAAAGTAGAGGCATAATGATTATTGCTGGGTTGCAAAAAACTACTCTTATAGATTATCCGGGCAAGCTAGCCTGTACTGTTTTCCTGGCTGTGTGCAATTTTCGTTGTCCATGGTGTTATTCTTCTGAATTGGTTTTGCCAGCTAAAATTGCAAAGCAACCACGCATGGGTGAAAAAGAATTTCTTGATTTTTTGAGGACTCGAGACGGCCTTTTAGAAGGGGTGGTAGTTTGTGGAGGTGAGCCCACAGTAAATAAAGATTTGCCCCAATTTGTACAAAAAATAAAAAATTTGGGGTTTGCCGTTAAAATTGATACAAATGGATCTAATCCAGAAATGTTAAAGGATTTGGCAAACGCAAAGTTGATTGATTATGTGGCTATGGATATTAAAGCTTCTCTTAACAATCCTGCTTATCAAAATCTTTTAGGGGAGGGAGCAACCTTAGATAAAATAAAAGAGAGTGTGGGATTTTTAAAGCAAGGTAAAGTTGATTTTGAATTTCGTACCACTGTTGTAAATACAGTCCACACGAAAGAAGACTTTATAGAAATAGCAAAATGGATAGGAGGGGAAAATGTAAAATACTATTTGCAAAACTTTTTACCCACCAAAACTATTGATCCTGAATTTGAAAAAATAAAGCCATTCAAAAAAGATTTTTTTGACCAAATAATTACCGAAATCTCTCCCAGTTTTAAAAGTTGCGTTTTAAGAAGTTAATGACTTCATCTAAAGTATTATTTTTTCTTTCTGTTGCGTTTATAATTGGGATATTTTTGGAGTCTGTAATTAAAATACCACAATTTGTTTTGTGGATTTTTTTATTGCTTGGGATTTTCTTTATTTTTTCACGTTATATATCACGTGACCCCTCACGTGAGTGGAAAAGCTATTTTTTGGTGGCAGGGTTTTGTGTAATGTTTTTGGTGTTGGGGATTTTAAGAATGCAAATTTCAGAGTTTAACATCATCACAGACAAATTAAGCAAGCTTAATGACAAAGAGAAAATAACTTTGACTGGCATAGTTACAGACGAACCAGATCTAAAAGACAGTTCTCAAAGCATAAAGATGAAAGTTGATAATTATGGGGACATTATTTTGGTTACAGCAAATCGTTATCCAGAATATAAATACTTAGACAAATTAAGTATTACAGGTAAATTGCAAACCCCCATGGAAACAGAAGATTTTAGTTATAAAAATTATTTACAAAAAGATCACATTTATTCTGTGATGTATTTTCCCAAAATATCCGCCCTAGGCGGACCCGCCTTGGGCGGGGAAAATTTAAATATAATGCAAAGGGCTTATTCTGGAATTTTATGGCTAAAAGAGAAAATGAGAGACAGCATACAAAATAATTTTCTTCCTCCAGAAAGTTCTGTTTTAGAAGGAGTGGTCTTGGGGGACAAAAGTGCAATTTCTCAGGACACAAAAGATCAGTTTAGGATTGCAGGGTTAAGTCACATAATTGCTGTTTCTGGGCTACATATTGTTATACTGACTTCTATAGTAATGTATTTTCTAATACTGTTAGGTTTTAGCAGAAATCTGTCCTTTTATGCTGTGGCTGTTTTTATCACAGGATATGTGGTGTTGGTTGGATTACCAGCCTCTGCTGTAAGAGCAGGGCTTATGGCAATAGTCTATCTGCTAGGTCAAAAGCTGGGGAGGCAAGCTATAGGCACAAGAATGATAGTGCTAGCTGGGGCTTTGATGCTTTTGGTTAACCCACTTTTACTGTTTTATGATGTTGGGTTTCAGCTTTCCTTTTTAGCTGTTTTGGGGATTATTCTTTTAGAGCCTATTTTAAGATATGCTATAAAATTTTTAATCAACCAAATTTTTAAAATAAAAATAGAGCAAAAATATGAAAATATTATAATGCTTTTTACAGTTACTGCCTCCGCTCAAATTTTTACACTGCCTGTTATAATTTACAATTTTGGAAGTGTATCTTTGGTTTCTATTTTTACAAATATTTTAATTTTACCTGTAATTCCAGCAGTGATGCTGTTTGGATTTTTATCTTCTTTAGTGGGAATTATTTTTAGTTCTTTTGGATGGTTACTGTCTTTACCTTGTTATTTTTTATTACGGTATGTTTTTTATATTATAGATTTGTTTTCAAAACCTTGGGCGTATCAAACGTTTTCTGATGTGCCATGGATATGGATAGCTCTTTCTTATTTAGTACTTGGCGTTTTAACAAGATACTTTAATAAAAGACTTCGTACTAAATTTTTAGATTACTAAATAAAAAAAAGCTCCCGGTGGACGAATCCACTGGGAGTTGTATGTTTTGCCCTTATGGGCCTGGTTGTCAGTCGCTGGCAGCGGTGACTAAGTCGTACTGCTCTATAGGCACGACATCGAAAATAATGCGGCTGGTTTTGATGCTTTGCAGGTCTGCGAACCTTCCGTAGACCAAAGCGATTTCCGCTTTGGGCAGGAAAAGCTGGGTTTCCTTCTCGGCCGTAAACAGGTCGAGTTTTGCCTTGTGGGCGGGGAGTCCCTTTTTCTCGTACCATGCACAGCCGTCGTGGGTGCTCAAAAAAATCGTGCCGAGGGGGTGGTTTTCGTGATAGAGCTTCATGTCTTCCAAGGTGCCTTGGAACTTGGCATCCGAGACTTCGGGATTGGCCAAGATACCGGCTCCTCCAAAGATGAGTAGTCGGTGAAAGGCGCGCCTGTTGAGACCGAATTCTTCGATGACAAAATCTTCAAGACCTGGCGCAAACCCATGATCGCTACAAGCGACCAAAAGCGCCTCAGAATCAACCTCTCGTGCCGGTGCATAAGTTTGCATCGCAGTTTCCTTTGACAAAGTTCCGTCTTTTTACGCCCAACCATTAGGCGCAAACATAAATAGCATACCACGTTTTGCCGTTATTTTCAATGGTTTTTAAAAATAAAAAAAGAACCTGCGTTTGCAGGTTATGGCCGGTGGCACCCAAAAGGAGCCTATTTTTGCGGTGGTTCTGGGGGATTGACCCAGAAGTGGTAAATTAGGAACCAAGTTCCAAATACCGCAAGAATTGCGAAGCCCATAGCAGGTCCCCAAACACCTTCCGTTATCTGAGCCAACATAGATGACCCCTTTGTAAAGTAGGAAACAAATCCATCTGTAGTTTATAATACTCATAAATTTTTAATAATCAAGTTTTAATAATTTAAGATTTCAAGTATAATATATAAATATTATGGAAAATGATAATAAAAAGGCCTGGGTTATAGCCGTAGACATGGGTTACGGCCACCAAAGAACAGCTTATCCCTTAAAGGATATGGCCTTTTCTGAAAGAGTAATTACTGCTAATAATTATGCTGGCATACCCAAAAAGGATAGCGATTTTTGGAAACAGACCAGAGCTTTATACGAATTTATCTCCAGGTTTAAAAGAGCCCCTTTAATAGGAGATTGGATGTTTTCTTTGATGGACCGGTTTCAGAAAATTTTGACTTACTATCCCAAAAGAGATTTGTCGCGTCCCACATTTGGAATAAAAAATATTTTTTACTTTATAAAAAAGGGCTGGGGGAGTGATTTGATTAAAAGGCTTGAAAAAAATCCTTTGCCCATAGTGTCAACTTTTTTTACGCCGGCTTTTATGGCTGAACACATAGGCTATACAGGTGATATTTATTGCGTAATTTGCGATGCGGATATAAACAGGTCTTGGGCAGACATAAATCCTTCAAAAAGTAGCATAAAATATTTTGTACCAAATACATGGACAAGAGATAGGTTGAAATTGTATGGAGTAGATCCAAAAAATATTTTTTTGACAGGTTATCCGTTGCCAAAGGAAAATATAGGCAGAAATATGGAGATTTTAAAGGAAGATCTGAAAAATAGGATTTTGAATTTGGATCCTAAAAAACGTTATAGAAAAATATATGCCCCGTTGATAAAAGGCACTTTAGGTGAGCTTCCGGAAAAATCCAACCACCCCCTAACTATAATGTTTTCTATAGGAGGCGCTGGGGCGCAAAAAGAAATACCTCTCCACGCCATAAACAGCTTTAAAGATAAAATAAAAAACAGAAAGTTAAAGTTTATTATTGCAGCGGGTACTAGAGAAGAGTTAAAAAAATATTTTGCTGAAAATATAAAAGGGTTAGAGCTGGACGGGTGGGTACATTTATTGTCTGCCCCTACCACCTCAGAATATTTTAAGATGTTTAACGAAGCTTTACGGGAAACAGACGTTTTGTGGACCAAACCTTCAGAATTGTCTTTTTATTCTGGGTTAGCGGTGCCTATAATAATTGCTCCAACCATAGGGTCTCAAGAGGATTTTAATAAAAGGTGGCTTTTGCATGTGGGTTCTGCTGTTTTTCAAGAAAATCCTAAATACGCAGATCAGTGGTTTTATGATTTGCTAGATGGCGGAGATTTTGCCGAAATGGCTATGCAAGGTTTTATGGAAATTGAAAAAATGGGAACTTATAACATAGAAAAAATAATATCTGAGCAGAAATGAAAAAGATAGTTAAAATAATTTTATTTTTTTTGGCGGTGATGGTTTTCTCTGGAATTTTGGTTTTTTGTTTTTTCTTTGTAGGTAAGGCTTCTGTAAAAGGAGATATAACTTGGGGGGTAGATTTTTCTCAAATGCAGGCTGAATCTTTGGGTTTAAATTGGAAGGAAGCTTATTTTGCCACAATAAATGATTTAAAGGTAAAAAATATAAAACTTCATACACAATGGGATTTTATTGAAGCAAAACAGAATAATTATTTTTTTGATGATGTGGATTGGCAGTTAAGCCAAGCAAAGGCAAATGGGGTGAATGTAATATATGTGGTAGGTATGAAAAGCGGGAGGTGGCCTGAATGCCATGTACCCGATTGGGCTAATAATTTATCAGCACAACAACAGCAGGAAGAGATTCTAAAATATATAAAAGAGGTGGTGCTAAGATATAAAGATAATAGCGCCATAATAAATTGGCAGGTTGAGAATGAGCCTTTATTTAATTTTGGAGAATGCCCTGCCTGGTATTACGATGGGGGAGAATTTTTAAAAAAAGAAGTAGCACTTGTAAAAAGTTTGGATCCTTCCAGAAAAATTATAATATCAGATTCAGGAGAACAGTCTAGCTGGTTTGGTGCAGCTAAAATAGGCGACATTGTAGGAATTACAATGTATAGAAAGGTTTGGGCACATGTTACAGACAATTTTGGGTTTAATGTAAACTTTTTCTTTTCTCCTGTAACTTACTGGAGAAAATCATTGCTTATTAAAAAGATATTTAGCAAAGATGTTATGTGCATAGAATTACAGGCAGAACCTTGGGCTTCAAAGCCTTTTTATAATATACCCCTCTCAGAACAGGAAAAAACCATGAGTCCGGATTTATTTTTACAGAATGTTGAATACGCAAAAGAAACAGGATTGGACAAATTTTACTTTTGGGGAGTAGAATGGTGGTATTGGCTGAAGTCGACACAAAACCAGCCAGCCATATGGAACGAAGCCAAAGCTCTGTTTAATTAAACATGATAAGTATTATAATACCAACTTTAAATGAAGAGAGGTATTTGCCTTTGCTTTTAGAGTCTATTAAAAAACAAAAGTTTTCTGATTACGAGCTGATTTTAGCTGACGCCGGTTCAACCGATAAAACTTTGGAAATAGCCAAAAAATACGGATGCAAAATTATAAAAGGTGGTTTGCCTGCAAAAGGCAGAAATGAAGGCGCCAAGGTTGCCAAAGGAGACATTTTTTTCTTTTTGGATGCAGACACTATTTTGCCCGATAACTTTTTCAAAAAATCTTTAAATGAGTTTAAAGCCAGAGAACTGGAGCTAGCAAGTTTTTGTTTAGTTCCATTACCCAAAAATAAAATTTCAACATTTTTCATGAATATCTTTTATAACCAGCCAATAGTTCTTTTAGAAAGCGCCCTGCCTCATGCAGCGACAGGAATTTTTGTGGAGAAAAATCTTTTTTCAAAACTCGGCGGATTTGACGAAGATGTAAAATTGGCGGAAGACCATTATTTGGCCAGACGCGCCAAAAAAGTTTTTGGGGCAAAGCTGGGCATTATAAAGTCAACTAAAATTTTTGTTTCAGACAGGAGGTTCAAAACAGACGGATGGGTGACTATAGGCATAAAATATTTTCTTTGCGAGCTACATCTTATTTTTATAGGCCCCGTGCGTTCAGATATTTTTAAATACAGATTTGGACACTACAAAAACCAAAAATAGCTATGAAAACGTATTCTATTTTAGAAAATAATATTATTAACCAAACCATCTATCTATGATAAAAGCCGATTTTTCAAAAGTTTTCAAAAATAAAATTGTTATCGCTATCACAGGATTGTTTTTAGTGGGGGCTGTTGTAGGGGGTTTTGGTACTGTGATGGCAGTAAACTATTTCCCTCAGCAAACACAGGCAGTTGCGAGCGTTTTAGATATTGTTCCGGAAATCAAAGCATTGCAGGCCACTGCTCAAGCTCAAGCGCCACAGACATATAGCCCCACCATTTCTTATGAACAGGCAGTAATCAGTGCAGTAAAATCATCCACGCCTTCTGTGGTAAGTATTGTTATATCAAAAAATTTGCCCGTATATGAACAGCAGTTTGTAAATCCTTTTGGAGAGGGGTACCCTCTGGATCCACCCGGTTTAAACATACAGATTCCCCAATATGTCCAAAAAGGAACACAGCTTCAAGAGATAGGAGCAGGCTCAGGGTTTATTATTTCATCTGATGGATTAATTTTAACAAACAAACACGTAGTGTCTGACTCTTCTGCAGAGTACACTGTTTTTACAAATGACGGTAATGAATACTCAGCTAAAGTGCTGGCTTTAGATCCAGTGCAGGATTTGGCACTTGTTAAAATACAAGGAAGTGATAATGCGTTTCAACCCGTAATTTTGGGCGATTCTTCTAGCATTGAAGTCGGTCAAACAGCAATAGCCATAGGTAATGCTTTGGGCCAGTTTACAAACACTGTTTCTGTGGGAGTGGTTTCAGGACTCCAAAGGACTATTTCTGCCTCAGATCAGACAGGCGGATCTTCAGAAACTCTTCAGGGAATTATCCAAACAGACGCAGCCATTAACTCTGGAAATTCAGGAGGACCTTTGTTAAACCTGAAAGGGGAAGTTATAGGTATAAATACAGCCGTGGCTCAGGGAGCCCAGGGTATTGGGTTTGCCATACCTATAAATATGGCAAAAAGAGATATAACCCAGGTGCAGACAACAAATAAAATAGTCTACCCATTTTTGGGAGTAAGATATGTATTGGTAGATAGTCAGGTTCAAAAACAATATAGCCTGTCTGTTAATTATGGGGCATTGGTCTTAAGGGGTCACAATGGAGAGCCTGCTGTAACTCAAGATTCAGCTGCTGCTAATGCGGGCATCCAAGAAAATGATGTTATATTAGAAATAAACGGGGAAAAAATTACCAAAAGCAACCCTTTGTCTTCCATAATTTTAAAGTATAATCCCGAAGACAAAGTAACTCTAAAAATTTTAAGAAACGGACAAGAGCAGAATGTAGATGCTACTTTGGGGTCTAGAAGCTCCTAAATAATTTGACAAAGATTTTTGAATTTGATAAGTAATAATAATATGAATCAAATCAACCGAATAAACAACTGGTTTTATTTCTACTTTAGCCGCTTTAAGAAAGGGGTTGGTTTGAGCATTCTAACATCGTAAACATTAAAAGAAAATTCAAACGAGCCTCTTTCTGGAGAAAGAGGCTTTTTGTTAGCACCTTGTTAAAGGGAATGCCAGAATGATTATCATGATGATCGACGAGAGCGGTAACGGCAAAGCAAAAGTGATTGCAGAAGCCATGCGAAGCAAGAAAAACTTTCTCAGCCACTGTGTTGAGAAGGAGGAAAGGATTGTTCTTGCTGTCTGCAATCTTCAGGCAGAGATTCTTGTTCGGGGAGGAAGGAAGCCGCTTGTGGAGGGCGTTATTCCGCTCCCCGAAGCGTTTCTCGCAGAATCCGCTCAATAATCGGGCTTGGCGGGGCTGGTCTGGCCACCCCGCTTTTTTATACATAGTCATTGATTTTTAACGCATTTTGCACTAAAATAAGTCTATAAAACGTAATAACTGTTGATGTATTATTATGCCAATGAACGGATCAAATTTTACAAATAAAGCCCAGGACGCGCTAATGCAGGCGCAACAGCTGGCACAAGAGAAAGGGCAACAGCAAATAGATGCTTTGCACTTGCTTTTGGCTTTGCTTTCGCAGGAAGGCAGTATTATAACAGCAATTTTGCAAAAACTGGGCATAGAGGCAGAGTCTTTAAAGAAAAAAGTTGAGTCCCAGATTTCCAAAATTCCTACCACATTATCTCCCCAAGCCTTTGGGCAGTTTTATCTTACTCAAGATATGGCAAAAGTTTTGGATGTAGCCAGGCAGGAGTCTTTGAAAATGAACGATGAGTTTATTTCTGTAGAACATTTGTTTTTAGCTTTGCTTAGTACCAAATCAGGCGCTAAGGATGTTTTGGAAAAAGTTAGTTTTTTACTTCCAGGATCAGATGCAGAAAATCTAAAATCTTCAAAACTTGATTATGATTCAGTTGCAAAAGTTTTAGCCCAAATAAGAGGAGGGCATAGGATTACAGACCCTGAGCCAGAATCAAAATATCAAGTAATTGAAAAATATACCAGAAATTTAACTCACTTAGCTTCAGCAGGGAAAATAGATCCCATTGTTGGAAGGGATAATGAAATAAGAAGGTTGATGCAAATTATTTCCCGCAGAACAAAAAATAACCCTGTGCTTATTGGGGAAGCGGGAGTGGGTAAAACAGCCATTGTGGAAGGTTTTGCTCAAAGGATTGCCAGAGGAAATGTTCCGGAATTTTTGAAAAACAGGGAAGTTATTTCTCTGGATTTGGGCTCTATAATAGCTGGCACTAAGTACAGAGGAGAATTTGAAACCAGGATTAAGGCTTTGCTTAAAGAGCTTTCACGTGCAGGAGGAAAGTATATTTTGTTTATAGATGAGTTGCACACTTTGGTGGGAGCTGGAGCCGCAGAAGGGGCTATAGACGCTTCCAACTTATTAAAACCAGCCTTAGCTCGTGGAGAGCTTAGAGCAGTGGGCGCCACCACTTTAAAGGAATACCAAAAGTATATTGAGAAGGATCCTGCCTTGGAAAGAAGATTCCAGCCTATTTATGTGCAGGAGCCTTCTGTGGATGACGCAATAGCCATATTAAGGGGAATTAAAGAAAAGTATGAAGTCCATCACGGAGTAAAAATAAAAGACTCTGCTATAAAAGCTGCTGTAGAACTTGCAAACAGATATATTGCAGACAGGTTTCTGCCGGATAAAGCAGTAGACTTAATGGACGAAGCCGGATCTGCTTTGCGTTTGGAAATAGAGTCTGATCCACAGGAACTTTCAAAATTTGAGGAAGAAATTACAAAACTGGAAATTGAAAAGCAGGCTCTAAAAAAAGAAAAAGGATCAGAAAGAAGATTAAAAGCTATTGCCAGAGAGCTTGCTGATTTGAATGAAAAAACAAAAGGTCTAAAATTAAAATGGGGAAATGAAAAAGAGCTTATCAATAAAATAAAAGGCATCAGGGAAAAACTTGATAACCTTTCTTATCAAACAGAAATCGCCCAGAGAGAGGCAGATTTGGAAAAAGTGGCTGAAATAAAATATGGCAGGATTCCCGAATTATTAAAGGATCTTTCTACCACCGAACAAAAGCTCATAAAAATTCAAAAAGAACATAGGCTTTTAAAGGAAGAAGTCACAGAAGAGGAAGTTGCCAAAGTGGTTTCAAGGTGGACTGGCATCCCAGTTATGCGTTTGATTACAGAAGAAGCCAAAAAATTGGAGTCTATGGAAGATATTTTAAACGGGCGCGTTATCGGCCAAGATGAAGCTATTTCGGCTATTTCGCGGGCCATAAGAAGAGCTAGAGCAGGAATATCAGAAGAGAATAAGCCTCTAGGTTCATTCTTATTTTTAGGTCCTACAGGGGTAGGTAAAACAGAAACAGCCAGAGCATTGGCAGAGTTTTTATTTGATGACGAAAAGGCCTTGATAAGGCTGGATATGTCAGAGTATATGGAACGCCACACAGTTTCAAAAATAATTGGTTCTCCTCCTGGATATGTGGGCTATGAAGAAGCAGGACAGCTTACAGAAAAGGTAAGACGCAGGCCTTACTCTGTCATACTGTTAGATGAAATAGAAAAGGCTCACCCTGAGGTGTTTAATATCCTTTTGCAAATTTTTGAAGACGGCAGGCTTACAGATTCCAAAGGAAGAATGGTCTCTTTCAAAAATACTATTATTATAATGACATCCAACTTGGGCTCTGATTATATTAATAAAATGTCCTCTATAGGATTTTCAAGTAGAGAAGATTTGGAACAAAGAGAATCTATGAGGGAAAAGATTTTTGATTCTTTGAGAGATTCTTTTAGACCAGAATTTTTAAACAGGATAGATGAAATAGTCATATTTAACTATTTAAGGAAAGAGCAAATCAAGAAAATTGTTGATTTAGAGCTCTATAAGGTGGAGAAGCGATTGGCTGCAAAACAAATTAAGATTGAAATTTCTGAAAAAGCTAAAGATGTTTTGGTTAAGGAAGGCTTTGATCCTAATCTGGGAGCCAGACCTTTAAAGAGAGTTATTCAAAGACAAATTTTGGATCCGCTTTCTATCAAGATAGTAACCAATGAAATCTCAGAAGGGAGCAGAGTTTTAATTGACGAATCAGACGGAAAAATAGTTTTTCAAACTCCTAAAATTCTGCCAAGGGTAAAAAATATTCCTAGGCTTGCGAAAGCCAAAAAGTAAATAGTCTCTTTTTAAAAAGGCCCCAGCAGAGGGTCTTTTTGAGTTTGTAAAAATAGTAAACTTTCTAAATTTCCAATTTTATGGTATAGTAATTAAAAAATTGTAATATGCTTTCTAGAAAAGAAATTCTTATAGAAAAGGATCCAGAGGTGGGCATTTTAATGCTCCATGGTTTTACCAGTGTGCCGGGTCAATTTGAAGAACTCGCAGATTACTTGTCTTCTAGGGGTTTTACGGTGTATGCCCCTTTTATTGCTGGTCACGGCACAACTCCCGAAGACCTAGAAAAAACCACGTCTAAAGATTGGGCCGAATCTGCAAAAAATGCTTATCTTGATTTGAGGAAAAGGGTAAAAAAAGTAATTATTATAGGAAATTCTTTTGGGTCTAATTTGGGGTTTTGGCTTGCAAAAGAAATGGATAATGAACCCGTGGGGATTATTTCATTGGGCGCTCCTATTTTTTTAAGATGGCAGGGATTTATAAAATTCAGGCTTAAGGCTTACGGCAGATTCAGAAGGTTTTATTCTAAACCCTCTAGAATTTATAAAACAGATTATACAGATATGAAAGACGAAGTTTCTTACCCTGTTATTCCTATAAAAAGCCTTGAAGAATTTCTTTCTTTTATAGAAAAAGAAACAATGCTGAATTTGGATAAGGTAAAAATTCCTGTGCTTATAGCTAATGCAAATGGGGACACGGTTATACATAAAAGTAGCGCATCATATATTTTTTCTCATATTGGTTCTGCCATAAAAGAAGTCTTTTGGTTCAACAGTAACCAGCATGGGGTGGCAGGATCTGGATGCGAAGGGCTTTTCCCTAAAATACACAGCTTTATAAATGAAATAATAAAGACTTAATCCGTTAAACGCTTTATGTACAAAGCGATACCCGAGGTTTTTTTTGAAACAGTAAAAACATGTCCGGCAAAACCCTGTCTTTTATATAAAAAAGAGGGGGTTTATTTTCCTATTACTTATAAAGATTTGGCAAAAAAAGTTGAAACACTGGCAGTGGGATTAGGGAAAATTGGAGTTACAAGAGGAGACAAAGTAGCCATATTATCTGAAAACAGGCCAGAGTGGGTAATTACAGATTTAGCCACAATGGCTGTGGGAGGGATAGTAGTGCCACTGCATACCACCTTAAACCCAAAAGCGCTTTTAAACATTTTGAATCATTCTGGGGCAAAAGTATTAGTCGTTTCAAATAGCGACTTTTTAAATAAGATTTTGCTGGGGCAGAAATATTTAAAACACTTAAAGAAAATTATCTTTTTGGACCAGCTTACAGCTACCCAAAAAGAAATACTTAGCGACAAAGTAATAGGCTGGAACACTATTTTAAAGCACAATAACCCAGAAGATTGTAAAAAAATATTTTTGGATCCAGATGAACCTTGCAGTATTATTTATACTTCTGGCACCACAGGCACGCCCAAGGGCGTGGTGCTAACTCATAGAAACTTTTTGAGTAATGTGGAGGCTGTCAATGAAATTATACCGGTCAAAAAGAGTGATGTGTTTTTATCTTTTTTGCCTTTGTCTCATGTTTTAGAAAGAATGGCAGGATATTATATGCCTATTACTTATGGCGCCACCATAGCTTATGCTGAAAATGCAAAGCAGTTGCCCCAAAACTTAAAAGAAATAAAACCCACTATTTTAATTTCTGTACCGCGCATTTTTGAAAAGTTTCATGACGCTGTTTGGGATAAGGTAAACGCCTCATCCAAATTTCAAAAAAAAGTTTTTCTTTGGGCGTTAAAACAAAAAAAAGGTTCTTTGGGATATCGCCTAGGAGATATTTTGGCGTTTCAAAAAATAAGACATTTAATGGGAGGCAGGATACGGTTAGCTATTTCTGGTGGAGCTTCTCTGAATGAAAAAGTAGGAAGATTTTTTTCAAAAACAGGAGTAGCTATTTTGGAAGGTTATGGGTTAACAGAAACTTCTCCCGTAATTTCAGCCAATAGAGAAGATGGTTGCCGTTTTGGCACAGTGGGCAAGGTAGTCCCGGGGGTTAAAGTAAAAATAAGCGCAAACAAAGAAGTTTTGGTAAAAGGGCCCAGCGTATTTACAGAATACTATAACAGTAAAAAACAAACAAAAGAATGTTTTGATAAAGAAGGGTGGTTGCACACCGGGGACTTGGGATTTCTGGATGCAGAAGGATATTTAACCATAATAGGCAGGGGCAAAGAGATGATTGTAACTTCAGGAGGTAAAAATGTATGGCCAGAAAAAATAGAGAATTTGTTGAATGACGACAAGTTTATTACCCAGTCTATGATAGTGGGAAACAGCAGAAAATTTATCTCAGCTTTAATAGTGCCTGATTGGCAGGAAGTGGAAATATATTTTAAAGAAAAAGGATTGCCATTAAAAGAGCATAGTATTTTAGCAAAGGATTCAGTGCTTTTAAAAATATTTCAGCAAAGGCTGGACGAGAAGATAAACCCAAAGCTAAATGACTTTGAGAAAATTAAAAGGTTTAAATTGGTTTCTCAGGAATTCTCTCAAGACCAAGAAGAATTAACTCCCACATTAAAGTTAAGAAGGCATATGATAGAAAATCACTACGAAAAAGGTATAGAATCAATGTACATATAAAACTATGGACGGGACAAGTAGGGCTTTAATAAAAATTGGTATGGAGGTGGATATTGTTTTAAAAGCAGATCAGCCCACAGGCAAACTAACTCACGGAAAAGTGAAGGAGTTTTTGACCAGCAAACCTGTCCATCCACGCGGGATTAAAGTAAGGCTCGAAGACGGCCAAGTAGGCAGAGTACAAAAAATATATCCCGCATTTCCCAAAATAAACGGTCAAGAATATCAGGAGGGATTGACATGATATTTAAACATGCTAGTATAAATTATCATATTATCATTGAAAATTATAAAATCTTTGACTCGGGTCCTTTGATGACTTGGGGGCCTGCCCTGAGCCTGTCGAAGGGTTGGGCCCGATGAGATGGTTTATGCTATAGCCTGCCTGCCGGCGGGCAGGTGTAAGCTCGGCTTCCTCCGTAATCATAGGATAACTGCTAGACCCTAGTTTATCTAAGGGAAAGTCAGTGAAAGAGTCCTGAGCCTTTTGGCGAAGGGAACAAAGGTGGCACCGCGAGATTATCAAACTTCTCGTCCTTTGAGCATAATTTAGTTATGCCTATAGGATGGGAAGTTTTTTTATGTAAAAAAAATGAAAACCATAAATATAAAATTAATTAGTAAAAACAAAGGAACTTTATTCTGGCGTTTTAGATTTGCAGAGATTAATAATTAATTTTAAAAACATGTCAATAATAAATTTATCTCAAGAGGAAATGCCAACGCATTACTACAACATTGTTCCAGACTTGCCAAAACCGCTTAGTCCGCCTTTGCACCCTGTAACAAAAAAGCCAATAGGGCCAGATGATTTGTCGGCCATTTTTCCTATGGAGTTAATAAAGCAAGAGGTTTCTCAAGAAAGGTTCATAGAGATACCAAAAGAAGTTAGGGAAGCATATATGCTTTACAGGCCAAGTCCGTTAATTAGGGCAACTGCTTTGGAAAAAGAATTGGGCACGCCAGCTAAAATTTATTACAAATACGAAGGCGTAAGCCCCGTTGGTAGCCATAAGTTAAATACGGCTTTGGCACAAGCCTACTATAACAAGAAGGAAGGTATAAAAAGGCTAACCACTGAAACCGGGGCAGGTCAGTGGGGTTCTGCCATGGCTTTTGCCTGTAATCATTTTGGCCTGGAAGTAATGATTTATATGGTAAAACTTAGTTATGAGCAAAAGCCGTACAGGAAAATCATGATGAATCTTTTTGGCGGAAACGTTATTGCAAGTCCCAGCAATAAAACCAAAAGTGGGCAGAAATTTTTGGAGGCAGATCCCAAAAGCCCCGGCTGTTTGGGTATGGCAATTTCAGAAGCAGTGGAAGATGCCGCCTCCCGAAAGGACACAAACTATTGTTTGGGTTCTGTGCTAAATCATGTTTTGCTCCATCAAACAATTATTGGGCAAGAAGCTCAAAAGCAAATGGAAATTGTCGGAGATTATCCGGACATTATTATTGGTTGCCATGGTGGCAGCAGTAATTTTGCTGGAATTTCTTTTCCGTTTTTACGGGACAAACTTTCTGGAAAAAAGTCCAGTTTAAGGGCAATAGCAGTTGAGCCTAAATCTTGCGCAACACTAACAGAAGGAAAGTATGATTACGATTTTGGAGACAGCGTAGGGCTTACTCCTTTGCTGTTAATGTACACGCTGGGCCATGATTTTATGCCTTCTCCAATACACGCGGGAGGCCTGCGCTATCATGGAGCATCGCCAATTGTGAGTTTACTATTGAAGGAAAAAATAATTGAAGCAAAAGCATACGACCAATTGCCCGTGTTTGAGGCCGCGGTAAAATTTGCTAAAAACCAGGGCATCATTCCTGCTCCCGAATCTGCTCATGCAATAAAAGCAGTTTTTGATGAAGCAGAAGAGTGCAAAAAAACTGGTGAGGCAAAAACAATTTTGTTTAACTTGTCCGGGCATGGCCTGTTAGACTTGAGTTCTTATGACAGTTATTTGTCTGGCAAGATAAAGTAATCGATTTAAGACGCAAGGGCCTTTAACTAGTGCCTTTGCGCTTTAAATCGTTCGTTAACAATTTACGAGGGAGTGTAATGGATATACAAATGAAGTGTCCAAGGTGCGGGAAGGAGTATCCTGTAATGGGGATGCGGCTTTTTTCAGGAGAAACTGAAGAGAGGCCAGCACACAATTTTTGCCCGACACTTGATGCTACTACGGGCAAGATTGTGGAAGTTTGCATGAAGTGCAAAATGGGAATAGTAGAGCTTGAGGAGAATGGGAACATTCTCGGTAGGGGGCCTAAGTAGCCCCTTTTTTTTGTGGGTGGAATCTCGGCTCACACCTGCCTACCGGCAGGCAGGCGCCGTGTGAGCCGTTTGACTTGACAGGGTTTTAAAATCTGATATACTTACTTTAGTTAAGTAAAGTGATATGATTTCAAAAAAGAACAACAAAAAAATAGAGGAGTTAATGCGGGCCATTTTAGCCCTAGAAACTGGCAGTCAAGCAAGGCGATTTTTTCGTGATTTGCTGACTGAGTCCGAGCTTGTTGAATTTGGTAACCGCTGGAAAGCTGCCCGCATGCTGGAAAAAAATATAAAGTACACAGAAATTGAAAAAGAAACGGGCTTAAGTTCCACCACAGTAGCCCGCGTTTCAAAATGGCTAAACAATGGCAAAGGCGGATACAAACTAATGTTGCAGAGACTAAATTTAATTAAAAACCATCATAACCTTTCTTTAATTGGGAAAGGTTTGCGTTAAAGTATAAAAATATTTGAACTCAACCCCTTCCCAATTCCGGGAAGGGTTTTTTGTTCTTTTACAAAAGGAGAGAGCCATGAGAGTCTATAGGCCGAACTTCGAGAAGCGTGGCGGATTAGTTCATGTTATTGGCCAATGTTTTTATACGAGACGGATCCTGATGGATACTCACACTGACGAGGCAGGATATCTGGAAACTTTGCGTACAGGGAAAGCTGTGTATTTTTCTACATCGAGGAATAAGCGTTGGATGAAAGGGGAAGAGAAAAGTGGCGATTTCCAAATTGTTCATCAAATTTTGATAGATTGCGATGGAGATGCGCTAATTTACATGGTTGAGCAGATTGGTTCGGGAGCTTGTCATACTGGAGCCCCGACTTGTTTCTACAGAACGGTTGCGGAAAATGATCCTCTTTTTTCCGCGCCTAATGCTGGCAAAAACGATGACCTAAAAGTAATAGAAATAGAAGCACATCCTCGCTTTCTCAAAATGCACGTTTTTTAACGCGCACAATGGGCCCGTTTATACAAACGGGCCTTTTTTGTGGGATTTAAACCGGTCAACGCGTTGACCGGTTGGGTTTTAAGTTGACGAAAGCCTTATCTTTAGATACTGTAATAATATAAATAAAAAAATATGGCAACAAAAATATTTGGTGATGAAAAAATTATTATACGGGAGATTGGAAAGACAGATAAAAAGAATGCCAAGGAGTTTTTGATTTTTATAAACTCCCTGATTGTCGAGGAAGCCAAGATTTTAATGAATAAAAAACAAACCCTAAAAGACGAGTTTGCTTATTTGGATAAGGTTACCAAGAATATGAAGAATAAAAGAAGCGTTTACATTGTGGCTGAACATAATGGTAAGATTGTTGGAAACACAAGCATAGAATTAAATTCATACCGCAGTAACCATGTGGCTAAGTTTGCCATTGCCATATTGCAGGGGTACAGGGGAATTGGCCTTGGTACGCAGTTGATGTCTGAAGTTTTACAATTGGCCAAGAAAAACATTAATCCAAAGCCAAAAATTATCCAATTAGAGGTTTATGCAAACAACAAGCCGGCCATTGCTTTGTATAAAAAGATGGGTTTTAAAATTGTTGCAAAGATGCCAAATCAAATTCAATGGAATGGCAAACTAATTAGCGAATATATAATGCTAAAGTACTTATAATATGGCGAAAATTGAGGTGGAACACCGCGGGCTTTTAACAGAAAAAAAGTTTGCGGAGCTAAACAAATTTTTAAGGAAAAATGGAAAGTTTGTCGGTAAAAAAGACAGATTTTCCCTTATTTATTTTTCTCATGGCAAAGACGCAGATTTTAAGTTGCAACAAGACAATCCTATAGATTTGAGGTTAAGAATTACCAATAAAAAAGCGGAACTGGTTTTAAAGCACGGGGCGTGGAGCGGCAAGGACGCCAGAAAAGAATTTTTCTTCCCCATAGATTCAAAAAAATTTGAAGACATGACAGAGTTGTTGCAAGTTATTGGTTTATATTATGGAGGCCTTCAAGCGACACAAACAATGGTCTATTTATATAAAGGAGTTGAATTTGCCTTGGTCAAAGTTCCCGGCTGGGGCTATTATTTTGAAGCGGAGATTAACGTAAATCATAACTTGGTTGCTAAGGCAAACGCCAAAATTGATTTAGTTTGTCAAAAATTAGGGTTGGAAGCGTTGGACAAAAAAGGTTTTTACAATCTTTGTAACGAATTAACTAATAGGCCGGGATTTACTTTTAATCTAAAGAAAGAAAATTTTTCAGACATTAAAAAAAGATTCAAAACGTATTTTTAATAAAATAATAAATGGAGCTTAGCAAAAGATTTAATGGATCCAAAGACGAACTGTCACAGGTATTTGATTTGTATAAGTTGAAAGTCTTAGACGTTCAGCGCCTAGAGGGAGGAATGATAAATACATCTTATAAACTCACAACAAAAGAGAGGGTGAAGTTTGTGTTAAGGGTATATAAAAATGGAGTTAAAACCAGTAAAGATATACAAAAAGAGCTGGATTTTATAAGTGAAATGAGAACTGCTGGGATTCCTGTCCCCGCAGTTATAAATAGTGCACTTGGCAAAGAATTTTCACCTTTTAGGGGTTATGATGGCGTAGAGTGGCAAGCAATTGTTATGGAGTTTGTGGAAGGCAGGCATCTTAAACCAGATGACTTAAATATAATTCCAGAATGCGCAGTATATCAGGCAAAAATGCATTTGGTCTCTGCAAAACTAAACAAACAATTAGGCAAGCCTAATTTTGAAGCAATGGTTAAATGGATGGATGAGGAGTTTAACAAAACAAAGACAAAACAACTGGCTAAAGAAGAGTCTAATAAAATTGGAAAAATACACAAAGAATTAAAACAAGATATAGAGTCAAATTATAACGAAATAATGTTGTTGCCTTATGGCGATGTTCACCTAGATTACGATAGTGATAATATTATTGTAAAAGGCGGAAAGGTGAAAGCCATTTTAGATTTTGATGATATTTCTAGCCAGCCGTTTATTTTGGATACAGCAAATTCGCTTTTGTGGTGGCTGTTTAAAAACGAAAGAAAAAATCATAAAGCAATATTGTCTAACTATTTTAAGAATTATAATAAAATGAGAAAGATACTAGATGAAGAATACGAATTTTTAAGTTTGTTTTTAAGAATGCGCAACTTAACATTGATGTGCCTTCTTTATGTAAATATTTCAGAAGAAGTAAAATACGAGAAAGTAAACCAAGGCATCGTCTTAGATCCACTATTAAAGCAAATCAACAAACAATGAAGAAAATATTGTTAGATGTAAAACCTTTTCAAGAGACATTGAACGCAGATATGTGCGGGCCGGCTTCGCTTAAAATAGTTTTGGAATATTACGGAGTAAATAAATCAGAAGATGAGCTTGCAAAAATAGCAGGGCACAAAAAGGGTCTGGGCATAGATGATAAAGGAATTAAAAAGGTAGCAGAGAGATTAGGATTTAAAGCTAAAATCAAAAATAACAGCAGTTTTAAAGACATGGAAAAATGGCTTAAAAAAGATGTGCCCGTGATTGTGGACTGGTTTACAAAGGGCAGAACTGATTATGGCGACTCAAGCACAGCCGACGGCCATTATTCGGTGGTTATGGGATTAGACGATGAATTTATATATCTGCAGGACCCCGAACTCGGTGCAATGAGAAAAATCACAAGGAATGATTTTATGCGAGTTTGGTTTGATTTTAAAGGAATGTGCTTAAAGCCAAACGAGCTAATTATCCGGCAAATTATCGCGATATATAAATAAAGACATAGAATTTTTGTCCTTGGTAAGAAGTTTAACGGCTCAACGCGTTGAGCCGTTTGTTTCGTGGGTGTTAAATATAAGGGCAAAAACGGTATTTTGATTATATGATGTCTTTGGCGCAACGGAAGCCTATGTTATCGTATTTTTTATCGGCGTGCTCGGAGTTTCTATAAGAGCACTGGGCTGTCTTTTCATTGTCTGACCACGAGCCTCCTTTTGTAATATAATGGCCTTTTTCGTCTGTTTGGGTTTCTGTCCATTCCCAAACATTTCCTGCCATATCATATAGCCCGTAATAACTTTTGCCCAAAGGATATCTTTCGACAGGGGTGGCGCCCTTATTCTTTCTTAATATATTGCAAAAATTAACATCAAAATTATTACCCCAAGGGTATATTCTTTTATCATTTCCTCTGGCTGACTTTTCCCATTCTTCCTCTGTGGGCAGGCGTTTGCCCGAAAAATTTGCGTAAGCTTTGGCATCATACCAGGAAACATTGTAAACGGGGTAGTTTTCTTCGTTTTTGGGTGGCTGTCCGTTTTTCCAATGTTCTGGAGGGTGATATCCGGTTTCTTTGATAAATTTTTGATATTCGGCATTGGTCGCAGGGGTTTTGTCTATTAAAAAGGAATCTAAAAATACTTTTTTTGCGTTTGAGTCTTCGCCAGAATAAAAATATCCGCCTGGAATTAACTGCATTTCACTTGGAAAAACTTTTTTATCAGTAGTTTTTTGCTCGGAATAAATTGTTTTTTCCCAAAGGAGTAAAAATAAAGATAAGTATGTTTGCCTAATTGTTTTGTCTGAAATCATAAGCCCTTTGGGGTTTTGGGGGTTCCAGGAGAACATAAACAAAAACTTGTCTGAAATCAAAAGACCGTCAGAAAAGGGATAGTCGCTTTTTTCAAGAAACTTTACTTTAATAGATTCTCTATCCCAAACATTATTTTTTTCTGAGTCTTCATTTTTTGGGAGTAGTATGTAAAGAGTTATTTTACGTTTTGATAATTCTTTTAAAAATGAGTCAAAAACCTTTTTTTCATAAATATTGTAAGGGCTATCAACGCTGGCAATTAGGTACATTTTTGATTTGGAGTTGTCCATGGCCCTGTACAGCATTTGCCTTAAAGAAAGAGAGGTGCTAAAAGTTTCAACTGATAAAGCATCATTTTCTTGCTGGATTTTTTTATCTGGAAGAATGTTGGGCAGTTGTTCTTGAATATCGGAAATTTTCTTTTGCTTTTGTAAAAGCATGCCTTTTATTTCTTCAACAGACACAGAATCAAAAAGCTGTTTTTTGCCCAAAACATTTTCTTTTTGCAAAACCTCCTTTTCAATAAGCTGGTTTATCATTTGGTAGACAGCAGCTCGGTTTATTTTTAATTCCTTGGCTATTGTTGAGGCGGGGAGGGGGCCACTAAAAAAACACAAAGAAAAGACATCTCTTTCTTTACCCCTTAAATCAAGGGCATCTAAAAGGGCATCTAGTTGCGCGTTTTTTTTATAGCTTTTTGCGGACATGTCAGATTTTTTTATTATAACACATTTTTAGAAATTAAATATATAATATCTTATTTTTTATGTTTTGTCAATATATATTACTGTTGTCGTAACTATTGACAACAGTTTTTGATTCGTGTAGGGTAAAAATATGAAACAAGGAGTTAATGTTGTTATTACTGACAACGCAGGCAAAGTGCTTATTTTAAAGAGAAGTTTGTCTGAAAAATATTGCCCGAATTTTTGGGATTTGCCAGGAGGCAAAGTGGAGGAAGGCGAAACCTTGCTTGAGGCTGCCGAAAGAGAGGCAAAGGAGGAAAGCGGGTTAGAATTGGAGCTGGAACATGATTATTTTTATGTTTTTCATTGCCCCAATGTGGAATTAGATATTTATGCTTTCAGGGCAAGCATAGTCGGCGGCGAGGTGGCGCTAAGCGACGAACATACAGATTTTAAATGGGTTAGCAAGAGCGAGTGCAATAATTTTGAGTACGTGCCAAGCGCCGAAGCAACCCTAAAACAATTTTTTAAAGCGTAAATTATTATATAAACAGTATTTATTATATGAAACCAAATTTAAAAAGAGGAATATATGAATTTCATTTTGAGGTCACTGGTAATTGTAATTTAAATTGTGTTTATTGTTATAATTCTGGATGCAAGGACTCTAAATATAGAAAAAATGAACTTACTTTAGAGGAAATAAAAAGGCTTGTAAAGGAGACAAAAAAATATGGCACAAAATTATTTACTATATCAGGGGGAGAACCTCTTATTAGGGAAAATTTTTTCGAAATTATAAAAGAAATGGAAGGCTGTTCAGTTTCTATACTGACTAACGGAAAAATTTTAACAAAAGATCTGATAAGGGAATTTAAAAAATTTCCACAGGTAAAAGAATTTAAATTGAGTTGGGATGGATTTAGCTCTCATAATAAGCTTAGGATTGGAAGCGACTGGAAGCAATTAGAGAAAACAATAAAAGAGCTGAAAGAAAGCGGATTTAAGGTCGTCGTAAACACAATAGTTTTGAGCGAGAATCAAAAAGATATGTATGCATTATATCATAGGCTAAAGAAGCTTAAGGTTAATCGTTGGAGAGTCGATATGCCATTTATATTGGGAAGGTATGTAAAAAATAAGATAAAGTTTGCTCCACCGGATCCAAAATATTTTACTAAAGTATTTAAGAAAATCATACAAGAAGAAGAAAAAGAAAAAAATAAAATGGTTTTAGAGATATTCAATTTGTATAAGTCGCAATTTAGACCAACGAACACAGTCGTATTTAACACGGATGTCCATCCGTGTGAATATAAAAGAGAATTACTTTCAATGAAGCCAAATGGAGATGTTATTTTCTGTCCCAGCCTGAGTTTTGCCATGGCTAACTACAGAAAAGACGGGAGCCTTGATAAGTCATTAGAAAAGGAAAAAGACCACCCTTTTTATAATATAAAGACAAGTGACCTAAAAGAATGTCTTGATTGCAGATATTTAAAAATTTGTGGAGGTGGGTGCAGAGCCAATGCCATTTATGAGTTTAATAACTACTACGGCAAAGACTCAACAGCTTGTGCTACTTTTCCTGAATGGGAAAAAAGTATACTGCCAATACTCAAAAAGTCACATCAAAAGTATTTTCATAAATTAATTAATCATAATGGAAAAATGCCAGTTGCGTCTTACTAGCTTTATAACCTTGTATAAAGAATAAAGGTCGATTGTATGTTATTAAAATAAAAATCATGTATAAAATTTTACATTTGTCCATGATAAAAATAAAATGAAATCACCAATTGTGTTAAAAGGACATTGCTCTGATTAAAAAAGGGCACTAGCCAAAGAGAGGATTTTTTTTATCCTCTCTTTGGCTAAAAAAATATGTGATTTATGTATTTTTCAACAAGTGGGAATGGTAATATCTTTTTGGGTTAACCTTAAATTTAAATCAAAACTTATTTATGATTAACATTAAGGTTAGCTCGCCAAGAATGTCTCTTGGTTTTGACAACTATAGGCTGGCACGGTAACCTGATATAAATGAGGAGAAAAAGTATGTCAAACGAAATTAAACTTTACGACACCTACAAAAGAAAAAAAAGGGCGTTTGTTCCATTGGAAGCCGGCAAGGTTAAGATATACACTTGCGGGCCAACGGTTTATGATTACCCTCACATTGGAAATCTGCGTGCTTATGTTTTTGCCGACATTCTGAGACGGATGTTTGAGTTTAACGGCTACGAGGTAAGGCACGTTATAAACATCACTGATGTCGGGCATCTTAAGTCGGACGCCGACGATGGTGAGGACAAAATTGAGGCTCGCGCAAGAGAGCAGAAGCGTTCGGCTTGGGAGATAGCGGAGTTTTTTACAGATCTCTTTAAGCAGAATTTTGTTAGCCTCAACATCAAATCCCCGACAGTCTGGAGTAAGGCAACTGAGCATATCCCAGAGCAGATCGCATTGATTGAGCGTTTGGAAAAGCTGGGCTATACCTATAAAACTTCTGACGGGGTTTACTTCGACACATCTAAGCTTGCCAAGTATGGATACTTGGCAAGGCTGGACATCAACGGTATGATATCCGGAGCGCGCGTTGAAGAAAATTCCGAAAAACGAAATCCAACAGATTTCGCCATTTGGAAGTTTTCTCCCAAAGCCCAAAAACGCCAAATGGAGTGGAACAGTCCCTGGGGCGTAGGTTTTCCCGGCTGGCACATTGAGTGCAGCGCGATGGCGATGAAATATCTCGGAGAAACAATTGATGTGCACACTGGCGGAATTGACCACATTCCGGTGCACCACACCAACGAGATCGCCCAATCTGAAACAGCAACTGGAAAGCAATTTGCAAGATATTGGATGCACGTTGCTTTCCTGACCGTCGACGGCGGGAAGATGTCTAAAAGCTTGGGAAATTTCTATACTCTCCAAGACATTGTGGACAAAGGATACGATCCACTTGCTTTTAGATATCTATTGCTGACCGCTAAATACAGTGCCGGTCTCAACTTCACGTGGAATAGTCTAGACGGATCCCAGAAGGCACTGTCTTCTTTGAGGGAGAGGATTACTGAATGGGACAATAAGGATGTAGTTCCAAATAGTGAGTTTATTGAAGAGTTTAGGAAGCTGGTGAATGATGACATAAATACGCCTCGGGCTATTGCTCTTGCTTGGGCTGTCGCTAACGACAAAGCATTATCGGATGCAACGAAGAGGTCGACGATTTTAGAGTTTGACAAGGTGCTGGGTTTGCGGTTAGGGAGTATGGTTTATACCGAGATTCCCGCCGAAGTTCAAACACTCGTTGCAAAACGAGATGATTTACGTAAAGAAGGGAAGTGGAAGGAATCCGATGTGGTTAGGATCGAAATTATTGCACAGGGATATGAAGTAGAAGATACTTCAACCGGACCTCGAGTAGTTAAGAGAAGATCCTAGTTTAGGGGGCATGACATTTTAATGTCACAGCCCCTGTTTTTATAAAATAATATTAATGGAGATAATAACTTATCAAGATAAATATAAAGAAGCTGTAAGGGCGTTGATTATTGAAATTAAAGAAAAAGAGTTTGGCCATCGCAGTAAAAGTGGCATGCCGGATTTATCAAATATTAAGAAAGTTTATCAAAAAACCGGAAGGGGAAATTTTTGGATAGCATCAGAAAAAGGCAAGCCAGTGGGCACGGTTGGTTTATACGAAGTTAGTCCGAATGTTGGATATTTTGTGCGGTTTTATGTGGACAAAAATTATCGTAGAAAAGGCATTGGCAGTAAGTTATTCTTTACCTTAACCGAGTTCGCTAAAAAAAATAATTATAGAAAATTATTTTTGACTACGTCCAGCGACCAAGAAGCCGCTAATAAGTTTTATATTAAAATGGGCTTTACAAGAGTTTATTCTGCGCCTAAAGGCCTCCCGCATACTCCAACTGACGATACTTTTTACGAAATATATTTTTAAAAAGTGGTAGTAAAAAACGAGCAAAGTGGTATAATGTACTAAGGTTAATTTTGCTTAAATATGAACGCAATGCTATTTTATGTGTTAAATCCGCTAGTAAATGCGCTTGTTGCTACGATTTTAGGTTTTGTTGTTTATTTTAGAAATAGAAAACATCTTGTTAATAAGGTGTTTTCTTTGTTTTGCGTCGCAGTTGCTATTTGGGCGTATGCTTACTTTATTTGGTTTTTACTGGCGGATAAAAATCTTATTTTGCTTAATCACCGCATTTTTCTGATGGGCGCATCAATTTTTATTGCAATTTTGTTTTTTCATTCAGTGCTTGCGTTTACAAACAAAATTAAGGAATATAAAAAATTTTTGGTGTGGGGATATGCAATATTTTCCTTATTTTTGTTGGCAGATTGGTTTACACCATTTATAGTAAAAGATGTGCAAAGAGAAATGTTTTTTGAATTTTGGCCAAAAGCAGGTATTCTTTTGCCTTATTTTTTAGTAGCGTGGTATTTTTATTTTTTGCTATCTGGCTATATTATTTTAAAGGAAATTAAAAGATTATCCTCCTCAAAATCTAAGACAGATATTTCTTATAAAGCACAACTTAAATACATTTTTGTTGGGGGAATCATAGGTCTCATAGGGTCTGTTTCAAATTATTTTCTTTGGTATGGTGTTCCAATTCCTCCTATTGTTAATTTTTTTGTAGCCGTTGGAATGATAGTCGTTGCCTATGGAATTGTAAAACATAATCTTTTTAACATAAAGCTTTTGATAAGCGAGCTTTTGGTGTTTGTTATTTGGATTGTTGTCATAGCAAGAACTGCTTTGTCCATTAGCTATCAAGATTTTTTAATAAATGCTATTTTAGCAAGCTTGGTTTTTGCAGCAGGTATATTTTTAATGAGAAGTGTGTCTAATGAGGCGGAAATGGAGAAAAAAATGCTGGCTGAAACCCAAAAGAGCCTTGATTTTGAAAAGCGACTACGAGAAACATTTGCAGAGATTGCAGAAGAACAAACTAAAAAAATCGAAAAAATAATTTCTAGCAAATCACAATAAGCATGACAATAACCAATATCATTCTATTTTTAAGTATAATCAATTTTTTGTTGACACTTTTTGTTTTTTTAAACGCAAAAACTTCTAAACAGCATTCATCGTTCTTAGTTTTCTCCTTTGTAATAACAATTTGGCTTTTTGATAATTTTTTAACAAGGGTGAGTAGCACATATTGGCGCTTAACACAGGTTTCTTATGGCCTCGGGATCGTTGTAGCTACCGCCGCCCTTGTTTGGGTGTATCATTTGACGGGCAAAAAATTATCTTCTTTCATAAAATTTATTATTTTTCCGGTCTCCTTTATAGTTTTTTTGATTTCATCATTTACCGACTATGTCGCATCTCCATCTCTCGGTTTATCGACATATGGATACATCGGATATATGGGGATTTTCTTTATTGAATATTTTTTATATCTTGCATATTTAATTTTATTTTGTCTTTATGCTCTTTTTAAAGAAATGTTAAGAGAGACGGACAAAATAAAAAAGCAACAATTATTATCTATTTTAATCGGTTCCACCCTTTTCGGTGTAATTGCTCTTTCCGTTGATTTTATTGTGCCGATATTTTTTGATACTTTTGAGGTTGCTGACTTTGTAACAATTTCTTTTTTTCCTCTCCTACTACTTATAGTATATTCCATAATGAAACATCATCTTTTTGGCATTAAAATACTAATGACTCAATTTTTGGTTGTCCTATTTCTCTCGTTGCTTCTTCTAAATTTTTTACTCTCAACATCTTCTGACCAATATATATGGAATGGAATTATATTCATTATCTCTGCATTTTTGAGCTATTTGATAGTAAAGAGTATGTTTAAAGAGATAGAGTTTGATAAAAAATTATTAGAGGAAAGTCAAAAAAATCTTGATCTTGAAAAGAGGATTAGTAGTACGCTTGCTAAGATATCAGAAGAAAGAATTAAAAAAATAGAAGATAAGGTTTTTGACAAAAACCACAACGAATAAAAATGGTGCTAAGCGTAGAAACAATAGAAAAAATATTAGGAATTAAGGGAAAAGTTGATTTGATGCCATCTGAAATGGCCAAGAATCTAAAAGTCACGTTTTTCCCCCGCGAGGAAGGTGTAGATAAAAGAATTTTGGAATTTGGAAAGAGGTTAGAGAAGGCACTTAACAACATAGGAGCTAAAGTTATACCGTACGAAGAGGCACTAGAACAGCCATCTTTTAGTAAAATAATCAAAAGGTGGTTTTTGTTTTTTAGGCTAAAAATGCTTGTTATAGAGTCATTAAAATCAAAAGAGGAAGTTAAAAATTTTAAAAAAGCGCACTCTAAAAAGTTTTTTAGATTTGTATTTGGAAAAAAAATTAAACGAGGAATTGCTGTTGTTAGTTTAGGCGAAGGAAGAGAAGGGGGCCTACCTATGGACTATACTACCAGTTTTAAGGAAAACCCCATAATAACCGTTGTCACAAGAAATAAAAATGTAAATGAACAAAGTGATTTTAAGGAGCACATGGAAGAAGCCCTGGGCCTTTTTGCTTGGGATATGACAAATCTTGTTATTTCTATAGATGAAAGTAGCTGGACAATTTATAGTTTTAACCTGTCTAATCCAACAATTCCAATTGATAATAATTTTGATAATTATGTATTAAGCTCTTTAATACCCAAAATCGCAGCCCCGGTAGTGCCACCAGCCATAAAAGATTTTACAATATTAGAAAACGATTTTAGTCCAAAAGATGCGAAGTACACTCCATGTATAAAAGACTTAGTAGATAGCGGATTTTTGCTTGAAAAGACAGAACTGTATCCTGCGGGTAGGAAGATAGACAGTTTAAAATTTAGAAATTATTTTTATAGGTGGATTGGAGCAATACATCTGGATGAAAGAAACGGGATGAGCTATGGTTTTTTAGCAAGACAATTACCCGTTAAAATGACAATGCCAGTTCAATTGGATGGTATTGGAGACAAGGAATTGCAAGGGATGTTAAGCGATAATGAGCACGTGTTTTATGAAGGGGAATCATATGTTAAAATTAATGTAAGAGAAAAAGATTTAGTTGTTAAAATTCCAGAAATCTGGGTTTTGACATCCCGCTCAGGGGCTAATAAAACTAGCCTTGATCCTAAAAAAGACATTATCAAAATGGGTTTGAAAAATGGAAAAATGTTTTTGGGCTTATCAAAGGGAATAAAACTATCTGGTGATTACAAACCTTCATTTGATACTAAGATTATACTTTCTCATGCAGTTGCCAATGCAATTTTTGGGAGTCTAATAATGTATTTTAGGCCTGATTGGGCATTCCCAAAAATTTTACACGAAAGTGGGTTTGCAATAGCACACTGGCACGGGTATG
>Ga0172381_10001204_pt1 | contig 30997 bp, 32 predicted proteins | sample Leawel6488metaG_FD_119754 | JGI IMG/M metagenome (GOLD analysis project Ga0172381, IMG submission 119754) | Leachate microbial communities from a municipal landfill in Southern Ontario, Canada - Leachate well 64-88 metaG | ecosystem: Engineered > Solid waste > Landfill > Unclassified | place... | reverse complement strand
TCAAACTTCGAATTTGAAATAGATGAAGAAACTACTTCCAAAGATTGATACTTATTAGTCAATTCCTTTGAAAAAATCAATTCCATTTTATTACCCGGTGAAACAGACCCTACAAAAGAATCATTATTAGTAAGCTCCTTTGAAAGAGGATCAATTAACCTCACAGAAAAAACAAACGAAGCAAACAAAATTAAAAACAAACCTAATGTAAATACTTTTTTAAACATACTAAATCAAACTAATTCAAGTAAGAACGAAATAAAAAGGTATTCCTATGACAAAAAAACAAGAAAATAAAGATAAATCCAGAATTGAAAAAGAAAACATACTAAAAGAAACATCAAGATTTTACATGACAAAACAACATCACAAAAACACTTACAATGAAGCAAAAACAATAGGAAGAATGGATTTTGATTTAATCCCTTTATGCGATTATGTTCTGACTACAAAAAATTATTTTACTTCAAGCTCTTGTTCGGGAAGAATTGCATTAATAGGTTTAGGAAAAAAAGAAACTAAACAAGAAAGTGCGTTCTATCGAAAATGGCACAGGATAGTAAATACAAAAGAAGTTCTTGAAGCAGTAAAAAATTATAAAGGACACGTTCTTTGGTTCAAACAAGAACCATTAATACTACACTTAGGTACAAACAATATTGAAAATGCAAAAAAAATACTTAATTTATGTGAAAAGGTGGGTGTGAAAAGAGCAGGAATAAAAGTTGCAAAAAATGGCAAATTCATTGTAGAAATACTTGGAACCCAAAACATAACTACTCCAATAAAAGAAGGAAAAGTAAGTGCTAGTGAAGAATATTTAAAATACTTAATCAAAAAAGGTAATCAGAAATTTAAAAAAAACCAAGAATTAATAAAAAAATTATTTGAAGAAGCAAAAAAAGATTTAAAATAAAAATATAAAAAAACTTAAACTACAAAATAAAAAAATATTAATCTAAATTAAAATAAAAAAATACTAAAAAAAAAAACAAAAAAATAATAATTAAACTAATTAATTTGTTTCAGTAATTGTTTTTAGAACCTTCTCAGGATTATAGTAATAAGTATCAATAACTTCCAAAACCTCTAAAGGCTTTCTAATATCTTGACTAATCATCCATTCAAGAATTTTTTTTCTAATAATAATTTCATTCATTACAACTGCTTTAGAAATAGAATTATTTTTTGCAATCTCTTCAAGAAGAGTACCAGAAATACCCGTCCTCTTTAAAGAATCACTTTTTTCATCAAATTCGAACAAAGAACCAAAAAGAACCTTATCATCCATTCTTGAAAGCTCAACAATTTGCGTAATCCTCCTTTGCATACCCCTCTCTTTAGAATACCTTCTTTGCATTACCACAATCAAATCAAGAAGAGGAATCATAGATTCTGGAACAGACAAAGGTTTTTCTTGGAGTTTAACAACAGCTTCCCTAGCATTATTAGCATGAATTGTCCCCATACAACCCTGATGACCAGTATCCATCGCATTAAACAAAGAAAGTGCTTCACTACCCCTAACCTCCCCAATAATCAATCTATCAGGACGCATACGCATAGCATTTTTCAAAAGAGAATCCATTAAAACCTCTGCATTAGGATTACTTCTAGATTCAAGCGCAACCCAATTCTCACGAGCAAGCAAAGACAATTCGATAGTATCTTCAATAGAAATAATTCTATCACTCAATCTAACAAAATTTGATAAAATATTTAAAAAAGTAGTTTTCCCACTCGCAGTACCCCCTGCTACTAAAACATTTTGAGGAGAATTACCCATACCATCAACCATCAACCACAAAAAACCAGCAGCCTCACTAGAAATAGTACCATTCTCAATCAAATCAAGAATTGTAAGAGGAATAACCGAAAATTTTCTAATAGTCAAAGTAGACCCGGTAGGAGATAACTCACTAACAGTAGCATTAACTCTAGAACCATCAGGAAGCCTAGCATCCAAAACAGCATTACTTCCTCCAAAATTCTTTTTAATAGTTAAAGCAATCTTTTGAATAACATCATCCAAATCCTTATCACTAACCTCAATTTCAACCCTACACATACCATACTTTTTATGAAAAACAAAAACACTCTTAGGAGAATTAATCATCAACTCTTCCAAATCCTCATCGAGAGAAAAAAAAGAAAATTGCCTCAAACCAATTGAATTATACAAAACATACTCTGAAAACAAATGCTTGTCAACAATAAATTTTATTTTAGAAACAAGATTGTTTAAAGCATCAAACAAAAAAATAAAATCATTCTTAGAGGGAAGCTTCTCACTCAAACCATTTAATTGAACATAAGAAACAACATCATCCAAAAAATCTTCATTAAAATCACTTGAAACCCCTTCAATTTTTTTTCTAAAAACAGAACCCTTCTTAATTTCCTTAATCAAAAGATCAGCTAAATTCTTTTCTTTTTCTGAAAAAATAGGTTCTTTAGGCGAATAAAAATTATTTGCAACACCTGCATGAATATCTGCAAAAGAATTACTTTCAAGAAGTTTTAATTTAACATCAGTAAACTTCATCAAAAAACACTTTTATATATACAAAAAAGAAGTATATAAGTTATTCTAAAAAGTGAAAAAGATGAAAAAAATACTTTCAATAGTCTTAAAAAAAATAACGCCAACTAAAAAAGAAATAATATTAGAACAAAAAATGGTTGAAAAAATAAGAAAAAAATTGTTAAAAATAAAAGGAAAACATTCATACTTAGAATGGTGCGGTTCAAGTGCAAGAGGAACCCACTTATGCAAAGACAGAGACCTTGATTTATTCATAATGTTCAACAAAGAACTAAGCGAAGAAGAACTTGAAAAAGAAGGACTAAAAACAGCAAAAAAACTATTTAAAGGATCAAAATGGGAAAAAGCATACTCCCAACACCCCTACCTAAGAGGAGAAATAGATGGATTCGAAATAGAAATAGTGCCTAGTTACATTGTCAAATCTGGTGCTGAGAAAAAAAGTGCAGTAGACAGAACCCCACTACACAACAAATTTTTACTAGAAAAAATGAGTGAAAACCAAAAAAAAGATGCTAGATTGCTTAAACAATTTTTAAAAGGAATAGGCGCATACGGAGCAGATTTGAAAAACTGCTCTCTACCCGGATACGGAGTAGAGTTATTAGTACTATATTATAGTTCATTCAAAAAAGCAATAAAAGGAATAAGTGAAATGAAGCCAGGACACATAATCAATATCACAAAAAAAATAAATGAAGAAGAAATAAAAAATATTTTTAAAAACCAAAAATTTCCTTTAATCATAATTGATCCAGTTGATGAAAAACGAAATGTTGCATCTGCGTTAAGTGAAGAACAATTCCAAAGAATGATACATGCTTCAAAAAAATTCTTAAAAAACCCAAACATTAAATTCTTTTTTCCAAAAAAAATAATCCCGCTCCCAATAAAAAAAATAAAAGAACTTTTAGAACAACGAGAATTAATTGCAGTAAAGATGCCTTTTTTAGAAAATGAATTACCGGATATTTTTTGGGGACAATTACGAAGAGAAGAAAAAAAACTAAAAACCCAATTAGAAGAAAACGATTTTAAAGTAACTCGGTCAACTACATGGAGCAATGAAAAAGAAGTATTTATTCTATTTGAACTTGAAACATTAACCCTTCAAAAATCAAAAAAAATATTTGGACCAAAAGCGAGTGACGAAGAAAACTCAAAAAAATTTTTAGACAAAAAAAGAAAAATTATTTCAGGACCAAGAATAGAAGATGAAAGATTAATACTTGAAATAGAGCGAGAGTATACTAAAGCAAAGATTTTTTTAGAAAAAGAAATAAAAAAAGAAACCAAAACAGAGAAAAAAACCATTAAAAAAAGTTTAAAAAAAGCAATAGTGCTTGAAGAGAAAGAAATATTAAAAGAATATAAAAAAGATTTTGCAAAATACTTAACACAATATTTAATTGGAAAAGAAAGATTTGAATAACAACAAAAACAATAATTCAAAAAAAAAAATTCAAACTTTTTTTGAAAAAAATAATTGCTTTCTAAAAAAAATAATAAAAACGGGCCAAGAGGGAATCAAACACCATAAACCCCTTTATTAAAGGTATTGCCCTAGCAAACCACTGTTTGCATGGGCGTCCATTAAGCTACGCTTAATTGCGCATCTCCAAACTTTTATTTGAATTTGATTAAGCGGGCCTAGAGGGAATCGAACCCCCATCTCGGGATCCGAAGTCCCGCCGGTTATCCTTTGCCACATAGGCCCCGATTTATTTTAACCCCAAAATGAACCTTTTTAAAGGTTCTACTAAAGAATTATTATACTCGAGAGTTTAAAAGTCTTGTTGAAAGGTGAGAATAATGAAGACATGCACAACATGCAATAAAGTTGTTACAAGCAACCACATTGAATTCAAATGCCCTGGTTGCGGAAAAACTACTATAATAAGATGCGCAAGCTGTAAAGAAGATTCAAAAGAATACAAATGTAAAGAATGTGGCTTTATAGGCCCCTAAAACTAAGCAAAGAAAGGAAGCGAAAAAATGGGTAAAATAATGATAATCTTCAAGGTTTTTGCAGACCCTGAAAATCTAGATGCTGTAGAAAAATCTTTAAAAGAAATAACTCAAGGCGAATTTAAAGATTTAAAAAGAGAACCAATTGGATTTGGGATAGAAGTCATAAGAGCCGGTTACTTAATTTCTGACAAAGAAGAAGGGGTAATGAATAAATTAGAAGAGGCAGTAAAATCAGTTCCACTAATTAATCAAGCTGAAATAGAAATGACTACAATAATATCTTAATGCAAAATTTGAAAAAAACAAGCTAGGAAATACCCCTGCTTGTTTTTAATGATTAACTAAACAATAATATTTTATGCTAAATTCAATAACTTTAATTAATTGGAGAACCCATAAAGAAAACACACTTGAATTTGGAAAAGGAACTAATGTAATAATAGGAGTAATGGGTTCAGGAAAAAGTTCCATAGTAAACGCAATAAGTTACTCTCTTTTTGGAACGTTCCCTCAACTAAAAAACAGGAGTATTTCTCTTGAAGAAGTAATAATGAACAAACCAAACCCCCAAAACCAAACCAAAACAAAGTTAGAATTCACTCAAAATAATAAAATATACACTGTAGAAAGAATAATTAAAAAAGATTCTACCAACGAAGCAAAACTATACGAAGACAATAAATTAATTGCAGGACCAAAACAAAAAGATGTAAATGAAAAAATTGAATTATTACTAGGAATTAACTATGAATTATTTAGCAGAGCTGTATATGCAGAACAAAACGAAATGGATTTTTTCTTAAAATTAACCCCCTCCGAAAGAAAGAAAAAATTTGATGAGCTACTTGAACTTGAAAAATATGAAGAAGCAAGAAAAAACGCAGTATCTCTTCAAAATGATTTAATTAAAGAGAATAAACAAAGAGAAGAATTTATAAAACAACAAAAAGAAACAATTCATTCGCAAGAAGAAGAAAAAATAAGACAATTGATCAAAGAAGAAGAAAAAACATCAATTATCCTAAAAGAAAAAAAAGACAAAATTCAATCAAAATCACCTTTAATTGAAAAAGAATACAATTTTTTGCTTGAAAAAGAAAAAATAGAAAAAAAACTTGAAGAAAATATTACCAAAACAGTTGAAAGAATTAATTCAATAAAAGAATTTTTAATAAAAAATGAATCAATAAATGAAGAAAAAATATTAAGTGATATTAATCTGCTAAAACAAGAAGAAGAATTAAAAAAAAATGAATTAATTAAAGAAGATGATTTACTGCAAATTGAAATCAAAAAAGAAAGAGAATATAAAAAATTAAACGAAGTTTTAATTAAATTTGAGTCAAAAATAGAATCATTAAAAGAAGAATTTTCTAAAGCCGATACACTCCCAAAAAGTATTAAAGAAAATATTGAATTTAATAAAAAAGTTGAAGAAGAATTAAAAACAAAAAAAGGAGAATTTGAAGAGATAGAAAAACACATATTAAAAAAGGAAAAAGAAATCGGAGAAGAATTAAAAATAAAAGAATATGAGATTGGTAAAATAATCAAAGAAGAGAAAGAAATTAACAAATTAATTGGAAAATGCCCTACTTGTAAACAAGAAATGACAGAATTGCACAAAAATACTTTAAAAAAAGATTTGGACGAAAAAAAACTTTTTTTAGAAAAACAACTAAACGAATTAATTAAAGAAAAAAATATAAATAATAATGAAAAAATAAGAATAAACAAAGAACTAAACGAGATCAAAGAAAAACATGAACAAAATACAAAAGAAAAGTATTTATTAGAATCTTTTGAAAGAAAAATCAAAGAACTCGAAGAAAAAGCGAATCAACTAAAAAATCTTGAAGAAGAAACCCCCAAATTAAAAAAACAAATTGAAGAACTTAAATTTAGTGAAGAAAAACTCGAAGAACTTAGAGAAAGAAAAATTTTAATCGAAAAAAAACAAAGTGAATTAATTAACAATATTAAATTTAAAGAACAAGAACTCAAAAATGCTATTGAAAAAAAATACAAAGAACAACAATTGAAAAAAGAAGAAGAAGAACTAGAGTTAAATAAAAAAAACTTGCTAGAAAATTCTTTTGATAAAAAAATACTTGAAAAAACTCGAGAAGAAATATATTCCTTAAAGAACGAATTTGAGTTAATAACAGAAAAAATAAAATCCAAAATAGATTTAATAACAAGTTATAATAATAATTTAAAAAAAATTGAACTAATAAAAAAATCTATCGAACAACAAGAAAAACAAGTTAAAAAATCTTTACAAGCAGGACAACAAATAAGTGTTTTTTCTAATTGTTTAATTGCAACACAAATTGAACTAAGAGAGGCTATGCTTGATACAATCAATAAAGCAATGACAACAATTTGGCAAGAAATATATCCTTACAAAGACTTTACCAATGCTAGACTAAGTGTTGTCCCTCAAGGATATGATCTAGAAGTTTTAACAAGAAATAATGAATGGATTAGGGTTGAAGGAATACTTTCTGGAGGAGAGCGAAGCGCAGCTGCTCTTTGCATAAGAATTGCTTTCTCGTTAGTATTAACCAAAAAATTATCTATGTTAATTCTTGATGAACCCACACACAATTTAGATTATAATGCAATTACAAAATTAAGTGAAATGCTAAGAGAAGAAATGCCTAAGCTAGTTGAACAAATATTCATAATAACCCACGAAAAAAACCTTGAAAAGGCAGCTTCAAGCAACTTATACCTACTAAAGAGAGACAAAAATAATGACGAAACAACCCAATTAGAAGACATATCAATAAACTAAAAAAATGATAAAAAAAAAGAATAAAAAAAAAATAAACAAATTATTTTAATTCATTTGCTTTCTTCTTTTTTGCTTCTCTAACAATATAACCTGCAAGAATATTTCTTGTGGTTTTTGATAAGTGCAAATCAGTGATTTTATTTAATTCAGTCTTGTTTTTTTCAAAATTTTCCCCAAACCTATCAGGAAACTCTTCAATTAACACTTCACCCTTATACTTAGTCTGTTTAGCTACTGACTTACCCATTTTAAACCACCAAAAATTCAATTAAATACATTAAACTAATTCAATCCTCTTTATTAATCCATTAGGAAATTTTCTTAAAACTGAAAGAGGCAAAACTTTTTGAACTAATTCTTTTTGAGCTACTTCAAGCATACTAAGTTCACTAGTTCTCTTAACCAAAGGCGGTGCCCCTAAAGACAATTGCAAAGACCTTGCACTCAAAACCCTAGTTAATTCAAATCTTGTAAGTCTAGCCATAAAAATCAAAACCCTGCTTAATACAATAACTTTCATAAAGCAACCTTTAAAAACGTAGCTAAAAACCCAAAAAAACATAAAAAACACTTTAAAAAAGATTAAAAAAAGAATTTATAATAATAAAAATATCAAAAAAAGTTATATCACAAAAACTTTTTGCTCCTACCCCCTGCAAAACCACTTATTTGAGGTTGAGGCAAAGCATGTTTTTGAGCAAAAGATTTTGTTAAAGTTAATGAAGAAAAACCTTTAACAAACGCATTACTTTTATTTGCATGAATAACCCTATAACCATTATTTTTTGAAAACTCTAAAAACTTAGCAAGAGTAGCTTCTTGAATTGAAACAATTGAACAAGCCAAAGAATAAGAATAAAATTTAGATGAAGAATTAGTCAAATGAAAAGGAATATTAAAAAAAATTGATTGAAGAGAATCACGCAAAATTTTTGAGTAAAAAAAACCAAATGTTTTTTTTGAAAAAAGACTTTTTTGGTTAGAATCAATAAGATTATTCAAAGAACTCAAAATTGAATTAATTAATTTAACTTCCTTTGAAAAAAAACTTTCTTTATTTTTGCAAAACCAATTCAATTCATGAACCCCCTCAACAGAAAAATTGTTTTGAATAAATGCTAAAGAATCCTTACTTGAAACAATTCTAACCCCCTCATTCTTAATCAAATTTTTTGCATCATTAATAGGAATCAACCCTAAATCCCCTTTAAAAAAAGGTCCAACTGGAAAAGAATTTAAAAAAAACTCTTTCCTTTTATTTACCCTTAAATTCTTAAAAGGCATTTTAGTATGAAAACTAAAAGAAAAACTTGGGGAAGAAGATTCAAAGAAAAAGTTATCTTCCAAAAACTCAACTCTAATCAAAGAAGAAGGCAAAATATTGTTTGACTCAAGAGTAACTGGAGAACAACAAGAACAATTTTTTGAATCCGGGCCAATATTAAAAAAATTATTTGAGAATAAATCAAACCAAATAGAAGAAAAATCAATTTTGGATAAATTATCTTTTTTAAAAAAAGGTTGAAAGCCAGGATCCAAAAAAATTTCTTTTTCAAAATCAAATGAAATCAATTGAGCATTTTTAAAAAATATTTTTTCAAGAAACAATTCTATTTTATCTTCTAATCTATTAGGCACTAACTCAATAGGAAGTGATAAAATATTACCCCAAACAGCAGATTTAATTAAATCAGTTACTTGATTTTCATTAATTCTAAAAGCATCAGAAAAAGGAATTCCTTTAGTTAAAAAAGAACTTAAATCAAAGTCATTCAAAAAAGATTCTTGATAAAAAACATCAGTTAAATCAACTTTAAATAGATCTCCACTAATTTCTTCAAAAACATCAAAAAAAGACCAATTTTTTTCAACTAAAAACGAACGAGAAGGGTCCAAAACTATTGGTTTTTTATTCAAAACAACAGCAATTAAATTACAAATTTTTTTTAAATCAGAAAAAGAAAGAGTCCTTAAAACTAAATTATTACCCTCTTCCTCTAGACTAAATCCCTTAAAACCAAAATCAAGAATCAAATCAACAAGTTTGTTTTTATCTAAAAAAGACGAAATATAAACAAAAGGAAAAAAATGAAAACGATTAATTAATTTTTTATTTTTAGAAGAAAATTCAACTAAAATTTCATGCTTGTTCTCAAAATATTCTACTTTAGTTAAATAAACAAAAGAATTACTTTTCTCTTTAGAATCAAAACCACTATTAAAATCCAAACCATTTGACTGCATACAATTCAAGCATTTTTGGTTATTTAAAAAGACTTTGAGAGTAAATTTCCGGCGTAATTAAAACAGCATATGTGGGACATATTTTAAAGATTTTAAAAAATAATTTTTGAAGAATTATTAAAAGTGTCCAAGAAAAGAAGATTATTAATTAATTGGAATAATTTTATTTTATTAATTTGTTACAAAATATTTTTTTTAGAGAAAAGAATTAACATCTTCTTTTGTTTTATCTTCATTTGCAATAAACTCTTTTGCAGAATCTTCTAAAGTGGATTCATGTCTACTTGCTTGCGAAGTTCTTTTCCTAACCTTAAAAAAAGTTGGAGCCCCAACAGCCTCTCCCACAATAAGTGCTTCACCAACCCTAAGTGATGAAATAGAATTAATACTCTGCTTATCAAGACCCTCGCAAGATTGGGCAATATGATCTAAATCGTAAGGATTAGTAACTCTCAAAATTATATTAGTATTACAATTAGCAAGAGTTGTAGTATCAAGTCTTTTAGGTCGTTGAGAAATTACGACAAGAGCTGCACCAAATTTTCTACCCTCTCTTGCAATAGTCCTCAAATAACTTCTTGCAACAGCATGTTCACTTGCAGTCCCTTCAGGAATAAAATTATGAGCCTCTTCAACAAACAACGCAAAAGGAGGAATTTTTTTACCAAAAGATCTCCTCTCCTTAAATAATTTATCAGACAAATATGCTACCAAAACCTGCTTTTTCTTTTCAGAAATAATCAAATTCAAATCAATTACTACTAATCGCCCCGGTTTAACAAAATCAATTATACTTGGTTCATCAATTTTCCCAAAAATGTTTATTTCTTCAAGATCACTAATAACTCCAAACAAAGAACTCTGTGTCTTCTCATTATCAATACTATTAACTTCATTCTTAACATCAATCAAATCAAAAGGCCCTGCCCCCGCCCTCATCTCTTCTTTTAACTTATTCAAAATTCGCCCCAACGCTCTTTTTTGATTAGGCGTTAATTCAACCATAGAAGACAACATATGAACACTAACTTTTGATAAAGCAATTCTTATTTTAGAACCATCAATAATTCTTGTTCTTGAAGAAAAATCAATCAAATCAATTGATTCATTTTTGTTTCTTAAAGGATCACCAAAACAAGTATATTCGCCATGAGTATCAAAAACAACAACTCCTATTTGCCCCTGCTCTTTTTTTCTTAACAAAAGCTCTTCAAGAAGAACCGAAACACAATAAGACTTTCCAGCACCACTAGTAGCAATAATTGCTAAATGCTTTTGAAGAAGTTTTGAAAGATTCAAACTCAATTCAACATCATGAAATTGTAACTTACCTAAATTAAGTCCATCAACTTGAATAGACAAAAATTTTCGTATACGCTCATTATCCGCACAAAAAACTCTTGCTCCAGGAGAAGGAGGAAAAGTAGTTCTCTGAATAAAATCCTTAACAAACACACCCAAAGGCTTTGCATTAGCAACCAAAAACTCCCACTCGGCACAAGGAAAATTCTTTTCCAAATCATCTCCAATAACCTTAACCGAATCAGGCCTCTCAAAATATCTATTCGTCTTAATAACATCCTCTACAAGAAGCACCATCACTCCTTCAGAATACTCAATCTCAACAAACATCCCCTTATGCACTTTACCATTATTTACTACAAAAGAAATTTTGCTTGGAGAAGGTCCCTCCATAGTAGAAACAACTGTACCTAATTGCTCACTCATAATAACAATAAACTAATTAGTTATTTTTAAATTAGTGGGGAAGTAAATTACCGAAGAAAATTACTTTAATTTAAATTTTTTTAAACGAGAAACACTACCCTTTCCAACACCTTTATTTAATCTAACTAATTTAGCATTTCTTACCTTACTAACCCTAACAGCTACTCGTGCTTTCTCCATCTCAATTTTAAGCGCATCAGACTTTAATTTTAATTCATTAGCAAGTTCATTTGCTTTCTTTATTGGAGGTAAAAGAACACTATCAATTTTTCTCCTCTTCTCAACTTCACTAACCATTCAAAAAAACTCCAAGCACATTATTAATATCCTTTAAAGTATTTAATTCAAACTCAGGCTTAATTTCTGCAAAATCAAAACTCTTTTTAGGTCTATTAATCCAAACAGAATGCATTCCAAAATTATTTGCGCCAGTAACATCACTCCTCAAAGAATCCCCAACCATTAAACACTCACTAGGCTCTACTCTAAAATAATTAACTACCGCTTCAAACATTTTAGGACTAGGTTTGACCTCACCAATTTCAAAACTCAAACCTAAAAAATCAAAATAATTAGAAATATGCAAAACAGACTCAACTTTATAAAAAGCCAAGTTCTCTGTATTAGTTAAAAGAGCTAACTTATAACCTTTATTTTTTAATTCAATAAGAGTAGACACAACATCATCAAAAAAACGAATCTTGTCAAGCCTGTTAACAAAAATCTCATACAATTCTTGTTCCAATGCAACTCCATGAGCAGAAAAACTTGATAAAAAATCTTTCCTCAACTCCTCATAATCAGAATACTTTTTTTTCTGAGTCAACTCTTCATACTTTTTTATGAAATCCCCTAAAGATGAAACACTACTATTAACACCAGAATCATTCTTTTTAATTAAAGAAATCAAGTGAGGCCAATCAATAGTAGCCGGAACCAAAGTATTCCACAAATCAAAAACAACAACTTTAATCATAATAAAAAAAATACTCCAAAAAATTAATATAACTAATTAAAATTAAAAAAAAAGGTTTTTTTCTAATCCTCGCCAAACAAACACTCTTATAATTAGACTTACCCAATTTCTTCAACATTAAATGAGCAAAACTCTTACCTCTAATACTCCTCAAAGAAAATTCAGGAGGCAATAAACGCTTAGGAACTTGACTATTAGAAGAAAGAATCTTATTAAATTCTTTAAAAGACAATCTAGGAAACTCTCCAAAAAAATGATACAACGAACTAATCTTACCCCACTTTTTTAAATGACTAACAATTCTTTGACGAACTTGCTTTCTATGAGAAACCCCCTTATCGTTAAAACCATTATCCGATCTAAAAACTATTAATTCCCTTCTTTTCTAAAAAAGAAAGAGAAGAGAAAAAAATTTACCCAAAAGGCCTATTTTTCCGCCTCAACCTAATTTTTCCTCCAAGTTTATCCACTAACCTCTCATACACTACATTAATCTCCTGCTCACTCAAACCCGCTCTAATATCCGCCTCAATTAAAACACTAGGAAAAGAATATTCTTTATGAAGAGAAGACAAAGCCAAAACAACACCAGCAACACTATCAGACACACTCTTTAAATCACTACCCTTGTTTAATACAAACTCTACTCTTAAAGGTTTGTCAAACAAAGAACACTTAATATAAAAAACAAAAATACTATTCGCCCACTCACTAGAATAATCCTTCAAAATTGCGTGAGAAGAAGAAGAGTTAGTATAAGGGAAAGCAAAAGTTCGCTCGCCACAATCAAGATAATAATCAAGCAAAGAAGCATCAAATGAAGAATCAAGTAACTTAGAATCAATCCTAATAGACTTCTTCAAAATCACTTCCTCTTGCAATATTTGTCTAAATCTAGTTCCTCTAGAATCCTCAACACAACCAATCAAAATAGTTGAATTAATCTTTGCAACAGAATAAAGTAACTCAAATAACTTTACTACCGAAAAATAATCCTCATTAATTCCAGAATCTTTTCTTGGCTTATCCTGGTACTGTGGAACCAAAGAACCATCAACAAAAAAATACTTTGGCTTATACTTTTTAATAACACTAATAGCACAAGAAACTTCCTTCTCTAAACGAATAAGCGAAACACTCTGAGTTTCCTCATCCCTCTCAAGACCACTCTTCAAAAGAACAGGCTCTGGAAAAGAAAAAGGAGCAGGGTAATAATCAAAAGAAGAGAGAACAGAATTCTTGTAATCAAAAACAACACCAGCAGTTTTAATCAAAACAAGATCAATGAAAGAAAGTTTCTTTGAAACAAACCCCGAATCAACACCCCCAACTGAAAAATCAAGTGAAGACCTAACAACAGGAAGAGTTAATGCTTCAACCCCACTAGGAGACAAACTCCTTTTAATAGGCAAAAGACAAGAAGCCACTCTCTCATTAAAAGAATGCCTCTTTTCAACAGCATCAACAACCCCCTTAAAAAAATCTTCAAAAACCATTCCAAACTCTCCTAACTAAAAAACACTCACAAAGAATAAAAAAGAAAAGAGCTATTTAAAACTACTTAAAGCAAATTACCACCCTAAAAACAAAAAAATGAAGAACCCTACTTGGGGCACAATAACAAAGCTAATTGCTTTAAGATGCAATAACAAAACTTTGTTTTACCATTTTGAGCCTTGGGAGGGTATTTAGAGGTTCTTTGTGCCAATCAAAAAGCCATTTTTTTTAGTTTTTGATGTGTTACAAAACGAGTAAATCAAACACCACAAGGGAAGAAAATATTAAACCCATTTTGTTTGAATAAATCCCCTCTTATTAAGAGCAAGTTTTATAAAGAATACACGCTTTTAGTTGTTCGGTTAAGATAGGATTCCCCTATCAAAAAAGGTGTTAAACATGAAAGCAAAATTTGAGGTAAGAACAATAAAAAGCTCTTGGAAGCCCCCATTCAAAAAAGATATAACAGACGAAATCTTTGAAGCAAGTGAAGGAGAATCATTTGACAAAATACAAGGAAATGGAAATGAAGATGTTGTATACACAGTAACAAGAATTGCAGGAGACAAAGCAGTAGTAAAATACTCAAGGTTTTTTACACTAAAAGGACCAAACCCAGGAGACAAACAAATAATTCTTGAAAAAGACAAACCCGTGGAAATGACGTACATGTGGGGAGAAGACGGAATGACAAAAAAAATAACCTACAAAGGATAAAAACTATTTTTTAAAAAAAGTTAGGGCTTTACCCTAACTTTAAATTAAATTACATCACGAGATAAGAATAAAAACCCTCATATGAATAATATTTCATATGAAAACTAACTCAAGTGAACTCCACCCACCATATAAGTGTTTGGAAGTATTAGGAAACGAAGTAAGAATGGGAATAATCCAATTACTAATGAAAAAAGAATTGACCGTTCTTGAAATATGCAAAAAACTTAACAAAGAACAAAGTTTAATTAGCCACTCACTTAAACAATTACGAGAATGTTCTTTTGTTGATTTTAAAAAAGAAGGAAAAAAAAATGTATACTATTTGAAAAGCGAAATATTCCAAGACAAAAACAAAACTTTAATAGAAATGTTTATGGAACACTCAAACAAATATTGTAAAGGTAAAAAATAATTAAAGTGAGAAATTGTGAAAAAAATATACTTTGATAACGCAGCAACCACTCCAGTTAGAAAAGAAGTTCTAAAAGTCATAATGCCTTACTTTTCAAAAAATTTTGCAAACGCATCAAGTTTTCACTCCATGGGCCTCGAAGCAAAAAAAGCTGTTACCCAATCAAGGGAAAAAATTGCAAAAATCCTTAATTGCTCACCCGAAGAAATAATATTCACTGGAAGCGGAACAGAAAGCATTAATCTAGCAATAAAAGGAATTGCTTTCAAAAAACTCTTAGAAGGAAAAAAAGGAACAGTAATTACCCAAAAAACAGAACACCACGCAGTACTTGAAACTTTAGAGTGGCTAAAAAAATTTGGATTCAATATAATTGAACTAAACGTGAATAAAGAAGGGATTGTGTCACTAAAAGAATTGGAAAACACAATAATTAGTGAACAAAATAAAAGAAACGAAGTAATTTTGGTTTCAATAATGTATGCAAACAATGAAATTGGAACAATCCAACCAATAAAAGAACTTGCACAACTTTGTCACAAATACAAAACAATACTTCATACAGATGCTTGCCAAGCAACTGAATATTTAAATTTAGATACAAAAGAATTAGAAATAGATTTAATGACGCTAAATGGAAGCAAAGTATATGCATTCAAAGGAAGTGGATTATTATACAAAAAGAAAGGAATAGGGCTCGAACCCTTATTACACGGAGGAGGACATGAATTCAAATTAAGAGCAGGAACAGAAAATGTTCCCTCAATTGTTGGACTTGCAAAAGCAATTGAACTTGCAGAGAAAGAAAAAAAATCTGAAAACAAAAGACTTACCCAATTGCGAGACTATTTTATTAAAAAAATGCAAAAAGAAATTCCAAAAAGTTACTTGAACGGATCAAAAACAAAAAGACTCCCAAATAACATTAATATTTCATTTGAAGGAGTGGAAGGAGAAAGTATTTTACTAAGACTAAATGAAAAAGGAATAGAAGCAAGCACAGGAAGTGCATGCACTTCACAGTCACTTGACCCAAGCCACGTACTAATTGCAATAGGAAGAGACCACGGGCTTGCACATTCAAGCATGCGATTCACGCTTGGAAAATACTCTAATAAAAAAGAAATAGATTATACAGTAAAAGAACTTAAAAAAACAATTAAATTTTTACGAGAAATTTCTCCAATTTGGAGAAGGTGAAAAAAATGAAATTAGAAGGAAATGATTGGATTTATTCAAAAAAAGTTAAAGAACACTTCATAAAACCAAAAAACTTTTTAAAAAACCAAAAAGAAATTAAAGACTTTAACGGGCATGGCAGTGTAGGAAACATTAAATGCGGAGACTTAATGGAAATGTGGATTAAAGTTAAAAATAATAAAATTATTAATGTTAAATGGAAAACCTTTGGGTGCGCAAGTGCAATAGCTTCAACTTCAATGCTATCTGAAATGCTTTTAGAAAAAGGAGGAATGCAATTAGAAAAAGCATTAAAAATAACTGGAAAAGACATTATGGATAGATTGGGGGGATTACCTGCAATAAAAATACACTGCTCTGTTCTAGGAGACCAAGCACTAAGAGCAGCAATTTATGATTATGCTCAAAAAAATAAACGAACTGAGTTAAGTGTTGAAAAACCTATTGAAGAAGAACACCACTAAATTAAAAAGAACTTAAAATATTAATTTAATATGCCAAAGCAAATCAAAATAACAATAAATCCAAAAATGAGATTTGGTGCAAGCGCAAAACCAGGCGAAATAACTTTTGGAACCCACACACACTTAACCCAATACAAAAAACCAAGTAAAATAGAATTAAGACTCTTAAAAACACAAAAAGCGTTTAAAGAAACAAGCGAATTAATGAAAAAAATTGCTCCTAACAGATCAATAAAAACAATGCTAGCTGAACTAAAAAGAGTCCAAGCAATAAATCAATTCTCTTCAGCACAAAGAATGGCTCTAATCTCGAATTATAGTGAATTAAAAGGATTAGCTAAAAAAACAACTACTCTCGAATTAAAAAAAAGATTCGAACAAAAAGCACAAACAACTTATGACAGAGTAAAAAAATTAGAAGAATTAATGCAAAACTCAAGAATAATTGAAGAAAACTTAAAAGAACACTTAACACTAGCCCTTAACCAAAAAGAAAAACCCAAGAAAAAAAAAGCAAATCACACCATTAAAAAAACACTCAGTGAAAGAGAAAAAGAATATGCAAACCAATTACTTGATGCAAAGAACTTATACTCTAAAAGAATAACAAGAATACAAAACGAAATTAATAACAGTAAATTAAGCACACCCCAATTAATTTACAAACGAATGATGCTAAAAGAAGCACAACTAGGTTTAGAACAAACAAACGAACGTCTAATTAATTTAACAAACCCCTCAAAAAAACAAGTCCTAAAGAACTAAAAGCAAGGGTTAAAAACAAGAAAAGGAGATAATTCTAATATGGAGCTAGTGCAATACATTATAATGAATACTTCCCTTGGAATGAATAAAGGTAAGCTTTGCGCCCAATGCGCACACGCGGCAGTAAGTGTACTCGAAAAAGCAAATAAAGAATTAATCTCTGAATGGAAAAGCGAGGGAATGAAAAAAATTGTGTTAAAAGTATCAACAACAGAAGAACTCTTAGAGTTATTTGAAAAAGTTAAAAGAAAACTACCCTGTGCATTAATAACAGACGCAGGAAGAACACAAATAGAAGCAGGAAGCAAAACTTGCTTTGCATGCGGCCCCGTTGAAGAAAACGAAGGACAAAAATATTTTTCACACTTAAAGCTATTATAAAAACACAAAATCTAAAAAAAATAAAAAGAGGGGTAATATGAGCGGGGGATTTTTAACACACATATCTAACTTAATTAAAGAATCAAATATTGTTATTGAAATAATTGACGCAAGAAGACCAGATGAAACAAGAAACCCTTCCCTAGAAAAACAAGTAAAATCAAAAGGAAAAAAACTTTTAATAGTAATGAATAAAGCAGATCTTGTTAAAGACAAAAAGTTATTAGAACAAAAAAAATCAGATATAATGCAAACCACCCGAGCAAAAGTAGTTTTTGTTTCAGCACTACAAAAAGACGGAATGAATATGATTAGAAAAGAAATTGGAATGATTAAAGGAAACGAAACAGAAAAAGAAACAATTATAGGAATAATAGGTTACCCCAACGTTGGAAAAAGCACTCTAATTAATTCCCTAGCAGGAAAAGGAAGAGGAAGAGTAGCTACAAGCAGAAAAGCAGGACTCACTAGAGGATTATCAAGAATAAAAGTAACAGACAATGTATACCTAATAGATTCACCTGGAATAATTCCCTTCAAAGAAGAAGAATTTAATTTATTTCTAGTTGAATCAAAGAACCCTAATCAATTAAAAGACCCCGAACTAGTCGCAATAAAACTCGTTGAATACTTAGGAAAAGAAAGAATAATGAAAGCATACAAACTTGATGAAGAAAAAGCCACTAAAGCAGACGAAGACGAAATAATAGAACTAATTGCTGAAAAGAAAAACATGCTCAAAAAAGGAGGCATAGCAGATTATAAAAAAGGCGCGAGAGAATTACTCGAAAAATACCAAAGACACGAAATATAAAACAAAAAAGGTGAAAAAAAATGAATTGCTTTCAAAAAAGAAAAACACAAAAAATAGGCAAAGGAATGTTTGTCACCGCAAAAATGATTCTACCCACAAAAAGAGATTATGCTAAGAGAGTAAGCTTAACAGGAAAAGTATTAAAAAAAATAAGTGGAACATACCCCCTATTTGAAGGGATTAGAACAAAAAAACTTATACTAGAATACATTCAAAAATTAAAAGAAACAGGAATTAAAACAATACAAACCGACATAAAACTAATCAAAACAACCCAAAATAAATTCAAATTAATAATGCTTCAAACACTCATACCCAAAGAAAATTTATTAATAAACAAAATCAAAACATGCACGCCTAAAGAAGCCATTGAACTATTTGAAAAAATGATTATAACTATAAGAAAAATTGAAGAACATAATAAACACAATTCAATAAAAATAGGTTTAGACGCGAGACTAAAAAATTTTGGAGTAATTAACAACGAACTAATCTTAATTGATTTATACCCTGCTTACTTACAAGGAAACCAATCAATAAAACTAGAAGACATTTCTCAAAGAAAAAGAGGTTTAATAAGAAAAATAAAAAGACAATTATTAATGCAAAATGTCGAAAAAAAAGCTAGTAATACTCTAAAAAGAAAAATGAATCCACAAACAACAATAAACGAAATAATTAATAAATTCATTTCAAGAAGACCAGATTTAAAGAAACAATTCCTTGAAAAATTAGAATACCTTAATTAATCAATGAAAAAAAACAAAGAAAAAGGTCGTTGAAAAAATGCCTAGAAAATTAACAAAACAAGGAGAATTAAGATTTACTGAAATAAGTAAAAAAGGGGCTTTTACTAGACCAAAACTAATCCACAAAACCCAAGAAACCTTGCGAAAAAGATTTACTCTCGCAGGAAAAGTAATTAAACAATACAAAGGACTAGTAACTATAAAAGAAGGCAAAAGACTAAAAAACATGACAAACAACTATCAAAAAATACTTCAAGAATTAAAAATTCCTTTTTTACAAACAAGAATAATACTAAACCTCACAAAAACAAAAAAATTTCAACTAACCGCTATTCAAGAATACATTCCAAAAGAACTAATTCTAACAAGATATTTAAAAGAAAACACTCAAATTAAAAACGGCGAATGCTTAAGACAAGCCCTGCAATATGCAAAAATAATTCAAAAATTTAACGAAACACACGAACAAAAAATAACTATTGACGCAAAACCAGATAACTTTGCAATAATAAACAAAAAACTAACTCTAATAGATTTATACCCGCCCCTAATCAAATCAACTCACTCAATAAATGTTAATGATTTTAAACAAAGACTAGTTTCAAAAAGAATGAGACTAAAAAGCTGGTTCTTTAAACAAGAAATAGAAGATCAAATAAAAACACAATTACAAGACTACTTCACACCGAATTATATTTCAAAAAGAATATTATTAAGTTTCATTCAAGCAAACCCAAAATACGAAGAATTTTTTAAGAAAATAGCACAAGAAGAATTCAAAATCCATTCAACAAAAAACGAGACTAATTAAAGAATACAATTATAAAAAAAAGTGAATTAATTTAATTATTAAACTAATTCCTCAAACGAAATCGAATTATTTCTAGCATCTTTTAGAGAAATCATAAAATTTTTCCCTGCATTATGAAAGTGTTCAAATTTAACAAAAATCCAACCCTCCCTAGGAATCTTCCAACCAACAAAAAACTCTGCACCAGCAGTTCTTGCCCAATTAACTTCATCAAGCATAGTAACACAAGGAATTGCTAAATGCTCTCCCTTCCAAGCCTTACACTCAATTGCCAAAATTCTCCCACTCTTTATTGCAACAACATCAGGCGAAGGCAATGGACTAACCCCACTACCCGCAACCCTCAAAACCGCAAAACCTTTTAGTGAAAAAGCACGAATCAATTCACGCTCTGCATTAGCACCCTTATTATAATGAGCCATTAATCCACCCACTATTCATTAATTTCCTTAGGAATAAGCGAATAATTAGAAGAAGACCCACTAAACCCAGTCGCTTTCTTTTTAAGTCTCTTCTCTGCTCTCGAAAGTTTTTTGCTTTGAGTAAACTCAGAATTACGCTGATTCAAAAGCATTCTCCTATTCTTCGAAGCATCACTAAACGGATTTTTCTTTTCCAACAAAACCCCTCCACTAATAAAAACTCTCCCCCAGCTTTAAAACCTATCCTAACCTAAAAGAAACCTTTTTATTCCCTTCAACCAAATAATTAATTGGAAAACGACTCTAAAAAGAGCGTTAAAAACACTAAAAAGTGTTTTTTGGTTTTTAAAAAAAAATGAAAAGGTTTGTGTAGAAAAAAATGGAAACAGTATTAAATGCAAAAATTTCTACTGGAAAAAAAGAGTTCAAAGTTGAATTTGATAAAGAGAAAAACATTATTCTAATCAAAACAACACAACAACCAGATAAAAATAAAGCGAACAAAGAAATATTAAAAGAATTAAAAAAATTCTTCAATAGCGAAGTCAAAATTGTTTCCGGAATTAAAAGCAAAGAAAAAAAAATTAATATTAATTTGCCTAAAAAAGAAGTTGAAGAAATACTTCAAAACACAAACTAATTCTAAAAAAACCAAAAAAAAGTTTTTTTGAATAAATTAAAAACAACTTCCAAAAAAAAGAAGATTGGATTTATTTATTAAAAATTACAAAATGCCAAAAAATCAAAGGAGAAGTGAAAAAATGGCTAAAACATATTTAAGCGCAGTAAAATACGAAGTGCTTGCAAATTACGAAGTAAAAGGAGTAGTTGAAAAACCAGACATTGTAGGAGCAATATTCGGACAATGCGAAGGACTCCTAGGCGAAGACATGGACTTAAAAGAACTCCAACAAGCAGGAAAAATAGGGAGAATAGAAATAACAGTAAACAAAGGAAAAGGAACAACAAGTGGAGAAGTAATAATACCCAGTTCCCTTGACCAAGTAAAAACAAGTATCCTAGCAGCAACAATAGAAACCGTTGAAAAAGTAGGCCCATTTGAAGCAAAAGTAAAAGTACTAAAAATAGGGGATACTAGAAAAGAAAAAAGAGACGTTATTACAGACAGAGCAAAAGAACTACTAAAACGCATGCAAAAATTTGAAGGCGTAGAAAGCTCCGAACTTGCTGCCGAAATAAAAACAGATTTAAGAACAGAAAAAATAATTAACTTAAACGGACTACAAGCAGGACCAGAAGTAGCAAACGCTCCAGAAATAATAGTAGTTGAAGGAAGAGCAGATGTTCTAAAATTACTAAGCTACGGAATAAAAAACGCAGTAGCAATGAACGGTGGAAATATTGATACTCCTCTAATTGCATTATGCAAAGAAAAAACAGTCACAGTACTAATAGACGGGGATAGAGGCGGAGAACTAAATGTGAAAAAATTAGCTTCACTAACAAAAGTTGATTTTGTTGCAAAAGCACCAGACGGAAAAGAAGTTGAAGAACTAGTTCAAAAAGAAATACTACTAGCTCTAAAAAGAAGAGTCCCTCTAAAAGATGCTTTTGGCGGAAAAGAAAACTTTGAAGAACAAAACCACTACCCTCAAAGAAATGACTTTAGACCAACTTTCCAACGAAGAGAATTTGGCTCACACGACAACTATAGACCAAACCACTTCACAGGAAGAGACAACTATAGATCCCAATCATTCAGCCAACCAAGAAGAGACAATAGAAGTCCAAGACCATTTAATACACAACACGACAACTATAGACCAAACCACTTCACAGGAAGAGACAACTATAGACCAAACTTTAAGCCACGAGAAGAAATTTTTAATACCCCAAAAATAGAGACACCCCAAATAATACCAAAAGAAGTGGAAAAACTAAGAAAAGTCTTTGAGAAACTAAAAGGAAAGTCAAAAGCAACTCTCCTTGACGCAAAGAAAAAGAAAATCAAGGAAGTTGATGTAAAAGACCTCCTAACAGAAGTTCAAACATCAAAGAAAAAAGTAGATACAATAATGTTTGACGGAATAATAACAAACAGACTAATAGAAGCAGCTAACGCAAAAGGAATAACTACAATAATTGGCGTAAAAAAAGGAAACATTACTCCGAACGAAAAAATAAAAACATACACATTATAAAAAACAATTTCTTTTGAGAAAAAGGAGAAATCCTTTTCTCAAAAAAATAATTAAAAATTCCATAAAAACATTATTATTTTTTGTTTTTAAAAAAAAAATATTTAGAGAAGCTATTTTTTAGCTTCCCTTTATATTAACTTAAACAAATTACTTTTTCTTAAATGGTCTTGCAACTTGTTCAACTTCTTCAATTGGTATTACTAAAGCATTATTAAAAGTTAAGAATAATGCAAACAAGAATAGTGCTGCCCAAAAAAAGAAACCAGCTACTGGTTCAACTAAAGCAGTTGCTATTTGTCTTGAAGTAATTCCCCTCTGCATAGCAGGAACCTGCGCTCCAGTTATTTGGTACAAAGAATCCTTACAATCCGCATACCTTATTTGAGCTAGTAATTGATCAGTACCAACCAAACTAGACAACTCATTAATTCCTGAAAACTCTACACACTTATTAAAATCCCTAACCACCTGCCAAGAATCAAACATCACAGCAGAAGATTGAACAAGCATTAGGATAGTAATTATTCCTAAAAAAATTCCAAGAACCTGCGTCCATCGAAACTCTCTTGTCCCAAGCCTAAGTAAAATAGTCTTACGCACAAACATCACCTTGAATAATAAAAGAAAAAAACTTCTATTTAAGCTTATGTAAATCAAAATAAAACAATAAAAAAGCTTTTTAAAAAAAAATGAAAAAAAAGCAAAAAGTCAAGGTTTAAAAAAACACTGCGAAACACATTAATTATAAAACAATCAAATTGTTTAAAAAAAAATGGGCTCGTAGCCTAGCGGTTATGGCATCACCCTTACAAGGTGGGGGTCGTCGGTTCGAATCCGACCGGGCCCATTTCAGTTAAAAAAAAAACCTATTTCTAAAAAATATAACCTAATAAACTCTACTATTCTTTTGACAAAAAAGACAAAAACAAATCTCATAACACTCCAAGCAAAATTGACTTTCTTGAATCCAACCAAACCCATTAAAAAACAAACATAACATGCTATAAAGTCTTTTTCTTTCAAACAAATATTAATAAAACTTAAAACTATTCAATTATTATGAAAAAATACTTTATATTAATAATATTCTTGTTATTACTCTCTTTTAACCTTGCTCAAGAAGAAACAGAATCTATTTACCCTACCACAGTAAGCGAATTAAGTGCAAGAGTTACAATATACGGTAAAGGAATGGTTAATGGATTAAAAGAAGGCGAAGAAGCAAATTTCCAAATAATAACCTTCAATGATACTCCCCTTCAAAGCGTTAAAATAATTAAAGACGAATTAAACATAGAAGGAACTCCATTTTACCCAAGAATAGTCTTGGACAAATTCAATAACAAATACAATATGTACACAATAACAAAAAACGGCGAATTTAATTACGAAATAATTGCTGACGTTAACATAAAAGCAAACATCCCCGAATTAATTGACTTTGAAATACTAGAACCAAGCGAAATGCTTAAACAATACACTCAACCAAGCGAAAAAATAGAAAGCAATTCAATTGAAATAATTAATTTAGTAAAAAACAAACTAGTCACAAATAATTTTGTAAACACACTACACGAAACTGTTTTTTGGGTAAACGACTACATGGAATATGCCAAAGGAGACGAATTCAATAAGTATTATCTTCAACAAAAAACAGCAGTCGAAACCCTACTAACAAGAAAAGGTGTTTGTGATGAATTTGCAAACCTTGCAGCAGCAATGCTACGTGCAAAAAACATTCCAACAAAAATGGCTATAGGTATAACTTACGATGGACAATCCTGGGGAAACCACGCTTGGCTAGAAGTTTATAATAATAAACAAAATGCTTGGATCCCCTCCGACCCCACTTTTAGAGAAGCTGGATTTGTGGACGCGACCCACATAAAAATGGGTTCATTTAGTGACATATCCCTATCAATAGCAAAAGCAACTTACCCAAAAACAGCAAACATTACTTTTGACACTCAATCAAAATTACCAAAAGTCGAAATAAGACAAATTAATTACTTTAATTTAATCACCCTAAATCCAAAAGAAACAGAACTAAAAACAGACACTTGGAACGAAGTAAAAGTCGAAATGACTAATAATTCAGACAGAGTAATAACCGCCCCAATAAGCATCCTTGAAAATTATAGTGAAATGATTTTCCAGAAAAAAAAACAAACCGAAACACTAAAACCCAAAGAAAAAAAAGAAATTATTTTTTATATTTATCCAAAAATTATTTTAGAAGAAAATCAATATGCAAAAGGAACAATAACATTCAATAGTTTATCTGCACCAAAAAAACAACCAATAACCATAGTTAAAAACCCCAATACAAAAATAGTTGGAGAATTAATAATAAATGACATAACCCCCATAACCCATGGAGAAAAACTATTAATACAAATAAAAGCAACTAATTATTTCAACACAACAAAAACAATTGACTATAATATTACTTCCAACTCACTAGAAATAAAACAAACTGAAGAAATCCCTGCATTTAGTTCAAAAATAATTGAAACCGAAATAAAAGATTATGAAAACCAATCCTACTTAATCAACATTAAAACCCCTACAAGTACATACACTCAAACAATTACAACAACCCAACAAACACTAATAATTCAAAAACCAATAGAAAAACAAACAGTTGTAGAACAAAAAATTGATACAAGCGATGTAAACACCCAAGGAAATTTTTTTATAAAAAACCCTTTAATTTTAATGGTAGGAATACTAATAATAGTAGGCTTACTATTATTAGGAATCTTTTGGACTAACAAAAGATACGTCTAAAAAAGCAGGTTTTTAAAGAATACTAAGAAAAATAATACTTAATTTGCAAAGCAAAAACAACCAAAAAAAAGCGATCGTTGCCATAGCAACCTTTTTAAAAAAAAGGTTGGCGAAAAAGTTTTAAAAAAATAACAAAAAAAAACTATTTAGCCAATACTATTCGCAACGATTAAAAAAAAAACAACCAAAAAAAAAGCGATCGTTGTCTAGTGGTTATGATTCGTCCTTGCCAGAGCCCTTTTTTCTAAAGAAAAAAGCGTCATAATGAATTAAATTCATTATGCCAGCAAAGTCAAAACTTTGCTTGGTCGCGGAAAAAAGCCTAAAAAACTTTACTCTAAGAATTGGTTTGCAACTAGGACGGGGCCCGGGTTCAATTCCCGGCGGTCGCACTAACAAACATATTTACAAAATTACTTCTTCTTTTTCTTAACTACACTCTTCTTTTTCATTAAAATCCTTTTCTTATTCAAAACTTTGTGCGCTAATAAACGCTTTATTGAAGAAGACGAATCATGAACTTCACTTAACTGAGAATAAATTTCTATGATCGCATAATGATAAGCAATTAAACAAGGCGCCAACGCAAAAGCAGCCGCTAATTTAAAACCAAAATTAATTGCTAAAGAATCTATTAAAAAAATCTTTAAAAAAATTGCTGCAAAACTACCCATTGCAAGAGTAAGAAAAGAAAACATTAAAAAAATTAAAACTACCACCCAAATAATTGGAGAAAAAATTTTCAAAACCCCTCCTCTAGTTAATTTCCAAGAGCCAAAAATAGCTTCTTTTGCAGAATAATTAGATTTTGTAAAAAAAACTGTTGAAGAAAAGAAAACCCTTCCAAAATTATAAGAAAACAGTAAAGCTAATCCCGAAGCAGTTATATACAAGGCTAACAACCAAAGCGAATTAGGGAATAAAGAAGCTAATACAAAAAGCAAAGCATTTAATATTATTAACAATATTTGAAAAACCCTCCACTTAACACTAATATTCCAAATTAAAATATAAAATAATTCTAAAAAAACTAATTTAAATAATTCAATTAATTTTGACAAATTAAGCGCGTAAAAAGATTTGTGAAAACTCTTTAAACAACACTGAATCAAAACCACAAAACCCAAAATCAAAGTTAAATAAAGAATAATATACAATACAAAAGCAATCATTTTACTAAAACCAACATAAACTAAATCATCAGAAAATAAAAAAGGAAGAATAATTATTACTGGCAAAGAAACCCAAAAAAAAATTAGAAACCATTTAACATTATCAATAGAAGCCCAAGAATAAGTTGATGAAAGAATTTTCTTATAATTCATAGAAAAGAAAGCGTTTTACTTGAATAAAAACATTCCTATTCAAAACAAAACCTCATCAATTAAAGGCTTAATATTAGAAAAAACTTCATCTCTTGATTTATTAGCATCAATTAAGTGAATATTTTCTTTTGGGAGAAGAGAAGGGATTTGAAGGAAATAACTCCTCAAACTAGTTACAAAATCAAGTTCTCTAAAATTATCTGTTTGCTTCCTCTTACTAGAATCAATTGTATCCGAATTAATTCTCTTCAAAGCCTCAACTGGATCCACATCCAAAATGAACGCAACACTAGGCGCAAGAAGAGGTGCATTCAACTCCACACACCTATTTAAGTTAGACCCTTGAACAGTCTGATAAGCAATACTACCATACTTATACCTATCAGCTATAACAACAAAATTCTTATCCAAAGCAGGTTGAATAACATTCTCAATGTGCCACTTCCTATCCTCAATAAAAGCTTGAAGAATTTCTTCAGCCAAATCAAAAGGATTTTTTTGTAATTTAAACAACTCCCTCACTTTTTTTCCAAAAGGACCATTAGTCGGTTCATCAGTAACCAAAATATTATCATACTTCTTACTCAAACCATAAACATAATCAAAAGTCCTTCTAATCATAGTACCCTTGCCCGAACCCGGCCCACCATCAAAAGCAATAAAAGTCCCAGTCACAAAAACCCACTCAAATAATTTTTTTTACTTCACTCAAAACAAGAGAATGAACTTCCTCAATACTCTTTAATTTATCACTACTAACACAATCAATTTTAACCCAACCAAATTTATTAATTGCAAAATCAAATTCACTCATATAATTTTTTTGAAACTCAAAATCACTCTCATGCTGATCCTTTTTTGCACCCTGCTTGTAATTTTCTACCCTATTTGAATTATCCAAATAATTTTTTGCAACAATCGCAGGAACATACAATACTAAAACCAAATCAGGTTGAGGCAACCTCTTACAACAATCAAAAATCCAACTCCTAAGAGAATCTTTTTCATTAATATTTGTAAGCGCTGTTTGATAAGTTAAAGTAGAAGTAAAAAATCTTGACAAAACAATATTCTTCCCCTCATCAAGCAACTTATTCATTTCATCCTTTGATTCATAAAAATCACTCATATAAAGCATAGCAACAAACTCTGGAGGAATACTATTCTTATCCCCATACTCTCCCCTCAAATAAGCATCGACTACTTTCCCAAAAGAAATATCATGCTTTGGAAAATGCATGTTAACTACTTCTTTACCCTCAGACTCAAGTTTACTAACAAGAAGCTTTAATTGAGTAGATTTACCAGAAGCATCCCCGCCCTCAAGAACAATAAGTTTACCCCTACTCATCCAAAAAACCCAACTAAACTAATAGATTAACTCCTTAAAAACAATTCCTTCAAAAAAAACTTCCAAAGCCAATATTTAAAAAAGAAACTAAACGAAAAATCAATTACAACCAAAAGGCAAAGCCTTTAACACAACAAATAAAACAAGCGTTCGTGATGTAATGCCAAGCAGAACCTTTTTAAAAAAAAAGGTTCACGAAAAAGCTAAAGCTTTATCGGACCCGCAAACCAAAAATTTGCAAGGTCACGAAAAATGCTTCGCAACATCAAACAAAAAATAAAACAAGCGTTCGTGATGTAATGGTAGCATAAAAGCCTTCCAGAGCCTTATTAAGGCTCGCGAAAGAATTTGGGTATTGCTTTGCAACACCCCAAAAGCGAGTAGCTGAAGTTAGCTTTTTGTCAGGGTTCAAATCCCTGCGGGCGCACTAAAAAAAAATATTCTTACTTTTCTTAAAAAAAAACTTTTGAAAAGAAAATAATTCTTCAAAATAGAAACCTTTTTATAAAACAAAAAACTTTTTTAAAACGGTGATAATAATGGCTTGCAAAGTAAAGAAAAAAGCAGTTAAGAAAAAAGTTGTAAAGAAAAAGGTTGTTAAGAAAAAAACTGTTAAAAAGAAAAAAAAATAAAGAACTCTTGAGTTGGCGTGTTAACTAAATGATTTATTAATGCGCCACAAGAGTTTATAAAAACAAAGAACTAATTCTTAATTATGGAAAAAGAGAAAAAGTTAAAACCAATTCAAAAAATTGCTTTAGAAAGAATTTATAGATTATTTGAACTCTCTGAAAAAAAATTTAGTGAAGGAAAAACAAATTATTCAAAAAGATACTTACAATTAGCAAAAAAAATTAGTGAAAAATATACTACCCAAACCCCTTCAGAATTAAAGCAAAAATATTGTAAAAAATGTTACTCAATGAACATTACTCAAAAAAAACAATCCCCTTTCTTAATAATAATTTGTAAAGATTGCAACTATGAAAAAAAATATGCTTTAGAAACAAAAAAGAAAGAATAATAAACTAAAAAAATCCATTCTATTAATGCAAAACAATAACAAATTAAAAAAATTCATTAACAAATTGACTTCAACACAAAGAGCACAAGGAGCAATAGAATACTTGCTAATAATTGGAGTAGTCATAATAATCGTCGCAATAGCAATAATCGCCCTAAGCGGAGTACTAAATTCAGCTAAAGAAGAAACTTCCCAGAAAGAGTACTATAATAGTTATGCAGATTTGAAATATCAACACATTGGTTTCCCTATTTCCGTGAAACCAGGAGAACATATTTTATTTACATTAGCGGTTCAACCAAAAAACAACTCTTTATTAAGTATATTTTCTGAAGCACCAACCGACACCAAAGTAACAATAAATAAAACATCAACTTATCAAAAAACTTTAACCGGATGGACTAATCAAGGAGAAAACGCAATAATTAATCAAGGAGATTATTTAGAAATAGTGTTACCAGAAAATGCTACAAACCCACTAAATTTAGTAATAAAAGGAGATTATACCTCTCCTCCCCCAAGAAAAATATATTTTGATTGTGACGGAACTGAAGAAAAATGTATTACTTATAGAAATTTACCTTTTGAACCAAAAGAAAAAGATGCTAAATTAATTTTCAAAGATTTCTTTGAAAACTTACATAATGGAAGCAATTTGAATATATATGGATCTAATAGTTACTATTATTATTATGCGTTTTTGCCTTGTGAAGGAAATCCTTGTACAAACCTTAACGAAACGCAGTGCAATGATAATTTTTTATATTGTTATTGGGAACCCGAATTAGATGAATTAGAAGAAGGTAATTGCAAAACTAATTATGGAGTTGAATGTAAGCAGTTTGAAAATCCATGGAATTCTTCAGATTGTATAAGCGTGGGTTGTCAAATTGGAACTAACCCAACATTATACATTGATGATACAAGTTATCCTAATCCAGATGACCCCCTTATTTCTTTAGGCGATAATATTACAATTAATTGTAAATTAGGTCAAGTTATACACGCAGAAATAGAAGAAAATTTAAATAACAGTGCTCAAGAAATTGAACAATTGACACTAAACGCGCATGAAACTAAAACATTTGTACTAAAAAATTATTCTTGCTACTCTTTTACAAAATTATTTAATAAACTTAAATCAGAATTAATAACAGGGCAACAAACTGAAGAATACATTTACCTAATTTGTGCTAGAGGTACAGATTATGCTTATTCAGCGGATTTCAAATCCGACAATTATGATTATAACTATTTTAGTGACCCTTCATCAATGCTAATGTATCCAGACACTATTTGCAGTATATATAGTTATACCCCAACTATTAACCCAATACAAATTACTTGTTAGAATCAAAAAGAATTCTCTCACAACTCAATCTTAAGGGAATCGAATCAATTTCCTTACAAATATTGAAGTCATTTAAATCAATAGCAAATTCAAAAAAGCACCTACTCTTAATAGAAAAATCAATAATTTCTTTGCAAATACTAAAGTCTTTTGTGGATTTAGCAATAGAAAACATATTCACATCAACAGAATTTATTTGACTCGCATTTTGATCAAAAACTAGATTAAAAGAAACATTTTCATCAACAACACTAAAAGAAGCATCATCTTCAACGCATCCAAATAATAGTGTTAAAATAAGAATAATCAAAATAATCTTTTTCATAACATGAATAAGGTTTTTAATAAATATAAACTTTGCTCAAAATATGAAAGATAAAGTTTAATATTATTAAAAAACATGTTTTGTTATATGAAAACTAATAAGAAAGCACAAGGGGCTCTTGAATACTTATTAATTATTGGAGTAGCAATATTAATTGTTGCAGTAGTAAT
>Ga0172381_10001203_pt1 | contig 31027 bp, 57 predicted proteins | sample Leawel6488metaG_FD_119754 | JGI IMG/M metagenome (GOLD analysis project Ga0172381, IMG submission 119754) | Leachate microbial communities from a municipal landfill in Southern Ontario, Canada - Leachate well 64-88 metaG | ecosystem: Engineered > Solid waste > Landfill > Unclassified | place... | reverse complement strand
TTTTCTTTTATAAATTGAAATGCACCTTCATCATATGTAGCTTTATTTTGATTATAAAATATATTATATTTAGTGAAATCTTCATCATCATCATAAATAACTTTATCACCTATCATTAATTTTGAAGAAAGATTATTTTCTATCATATATTTATTTAATTCATTATTATCATCAAAAAAAGAAGATTCTTTTAATAATGACACACTTTCATCTGTCATACTCGCCATTTGCCAAATTCTTTTGTCTTTATAAGTAGGACTTAAAGAACCAAAATTAGGTATTACCTTTTTATTTTTCAGAAGTGGTGATTTAATATGTTCTTTCCAATCTTCTTCTGGTGGATTTAAAGATTTTTCAAATTTTTCTACTGAAATTAATTTTTCATTATCATTATTCCATATTACTATCGACCATTTATTATTCCAAATCTTTATATTTAATTTCTTTTCTAAATCACTTATTAATAAATGAAATTTTTGATTATTTTCTGGATAATCCCAAAAAGCAATAATTTTTGAATTTAACCATAATCTACCCATGTAATGTAAATCTTCTAATCTTTCTATAAAATCTTCGTAATATAAATCATCAAAATAATCTTTAAAATCTATTTCAAAATATTTTTCTATATCATTAATAGATATTATAGGTGGTGCTATTTTATCAAATACATTTTCATAATCTTTTGGATTTATATAATAGTCATTTCTAAATGCATCTTCTACTTCTTTCTTCCAAAAATATACATGAGGAGTACCCATTTCACCTATTACTAAGTCATTTTCGTTCATTGCAAAAGGAACAGCATCATTTTGAGTATATTCAAGTGCTAAATTTATACCATTTTTATTTATATTTAAATTATCAGCTCCTTCTAATACTCTTTTAAATTTTTTGGGTTCATATGTTGGTATACCGAGATTATTTAATATTTGTAATACTTTTTGTTTAGTATTAATTTCACTTAAAGTATAAATTTTTGAATAAGAATAATTATATCTTATTTTATTAGCTTCAAAATTTATCATATAATCCCAAGACTTATCAAACACACCATTGTGCTTTAAATTTATTACAAAATAAAAATCATTTCCGATACCATAATTATACATATAACCTCTGTGACCCTTAGCATTAGCTTCTATATCAAATTCAAATATATCAATTAATATATTTATTATTTTATCATATTCTTCATCTTCCTTTTTTGCAGTAGATTTTAGTATGAAAGAATTATATTTTTTAAAATATGGTAAATGACATAATTCGGTATATATCATTTCGTTTAATTTTTCATTAATATTTTTTTTAAATTTTTTTGGTTTATAATTTGGTTTCATTAAATCTTTTGAATTAAATAAACAACGATAATACCAAAACCAGCTACCTTCACAACCGTGCTCTAATGGTTCACCTGTTATTAATAAATCATCAAATTTCATATCTATTCCAAGTGTATCAAGTTCATTTTCATACATATTTTCATATTGTTCGTGTACTGTTTTTATTTTTTCAATTCTTATCTTTTTTCCCAAAAAGCACTCCATTTCATCAACATTTACATCATAAAAATATTCAAAAGCATCTGAACGAACATATACTATATCACCGATTTTAAATTGTTCTTTTTGTTCAAGTGATGTTAATATTGGGGATACTTTTGGAGCGTACCTTAAATAGAAATTTATATCTTCTGATTCATCTAATTTTCTAATTATTGTTCTTGGTTTATAATTAGGTATAAGAGATATACCATTATTTATTATATTTTCTAATAAATTATTTCTTAAATCATTTATAGTAAAAAGTTTTTCGTGATTAAAATCAAAATCAGAAGATTTATAATAATTTAATGATCCATATCTTACTTCAAGTATTCCCGGTATCATTGAACTATTAGAAATTCGAATATATTGTGGAATATTATTAGTTACTAAACAATTTTTAATAGTTGAATAATTTGAAAACTCCATATATCTTTCTATAATTGGTTTTGCTTCCTCTAATTCAGAAATATTTTGAATAAGTATCACAATATTATCATATTGATACTTAGGATGAAATGCTTCATTTATATTATTAATAGACATAATTATTTATTTAATTTAATCTTTTTATTCTTTAATAGATTATCTATTTCTTCGTAATCCATAGTATCTTTAAAATCTCCCTTTACTTGGTTTGGATTTTTTAATTCCCAATTATTACCTGAGTTACTTGTTTGATAAATATATTCCTTTTTACCTTTTTGTAATTCTATTGTTTTATCAGTTAGCATTTCATAAAACTTATTTATAGAACTTTCGTTTTCGAATAATCTTATTTCACTAATAGTATTATCAGTTTTATTATAATACTGAACTAAAATATATTTTGGTTCTTCTAATTCATTAGAATCTTTATCATATACAAAGAAAAATCTCAATATATAATTATCATCTAACATAGTTTCATTATCTTTGGTATCTTGAAGTTTTCCTTTTTTGAGTTTTTTCTTATCAAGATTTTTATTAAATTGTGTATCAGAATACAATTTGCTAATATTATCTTTTTCAGTAACATTTTCACCATCGAGGTTAAATGTAGTTGATAAATTTAATTCACTATCATCAATAACATCTAATAGGTCATCTATACTTATTTTAATATCTTTGATACTATTTTTTTCTGTGATAAATTCATTGAACTGTTTGATTCTTTTCATAGTAAATTAAACTTTTTATTTTATTTATTATATATAAATATATCAAAATTTAAAAAAACACTTTAATTATATTTGTATATAATATAATATGAATAAAAAATAACAAAAAATAGGAGGATTACAGAAAATGTTGATTATTAAACAAGAAAAAGGAGAAAATATTGAAAGAATGCTCAAAAGATTCAAGAAAAAATTTGAAAAAACTAAAGTTTTAAAAGAACTTAGAGCAAGACAAGCTTATACTAAACCTTCCATTAAAAACAGGGAAGAAAAGAAAAAAGCTATATATGTTCAATCCTTAAAAAGGGATGAATAAATTATTAATGAAAGATAATTTTTATGAATATGTTATAAGTGAGGTAAAAATACCTTGTTCATCTCATATTAATATATCCAAAATAGATATAGATGAAAATGATTTTGTAAATTATTTAACAGAGAATAAATATTCTTTAGATTTAATTAATTTCCTTAAAGAAACTGATTATCAAATTAATAATATTCAAAAAAAGATAGATGATCAAATTACGTATCATTATAAAATAAACAATCAACTGTATTTTGAATACAATGTCTGTAAAAGAGATTCGGATAAATATGTTATAGTAGATATAACAGCTTATTCTAGCAAATTAAACATGAGTGAGCTTGTTCGTTTCTTGGATGTTATAGATAAATATATACAAAATAAATAAATAAAATAATATGTTTGACAATATTAATAAATCAGATATTTCTTTTGAGAAATATGTAGAATTAAAAACAGATTCACTAACGGAGAGTTATGTAAAAAGATTTAAGTGGATCGATAAATTTTTATATTGGTTTTCATGGTTTGGAAACGGTGTTTCAGTATTTTTAGCATTTTTCTTTATACAATCATTATTTTTTAGTTCATTTATGGAAGTAGGAAATAGTGTATTTGTTACACTTGGTATAATATTCTTTTTAACAATGTTTGAATTATTAAAGAGATATATATTTGGTATGTTTAGTAAAGAATATATTAAATCTAAATTTCATGTGTTTAGAAAAAATATGATTGGTTTTATAGCAGGTGTATTGATATTAGTATGTGGTTCATTTTATTTTACATTAAATGGTGCTATGAAATTTACCGATAATAAAGCAACATTTACTGAAAAAACAGAAACAACTATATCTGCACAAACAGATTCACTTAATACTTTTTATTTTAGTCATTATATTAAACCATTAATGGATGATAATAAAATTTTGACAGATCAAAATACTAGTTATACTCAGCAAGTTACACAAGCAACATATAAAACTAAATATATGGGTTTAATTGAAGCAAATAATAAAAAGATAGAATCTAATAAAACGCAAATTGCAAATTACGAAAAAAGAAGAGATGATGAAATAGCAAAATTAAATGATACTCAAAATAAAAAATTAAATGAATCATTAGATACTAATAAATCAAATGTGATTGCTTTTCTTATATTATCTACTCTTATTGAATTTATAATAATGTTAGGTGTATATTTTGATAAGTTCTATCGTTTTAAAGTTACAGAAGAGTATGAAAAAACAGTAGTTGAAACACCAGAATTTAAAAATTGGTATAAGTTTAATGAAATGTTAAGAGTTATTTATGCGAGAGTAAAAGAAGTAGGAGACCCAATTCCAACAAGTGCTGAACTTACAGATTTGTTCGATGTAGGTGGAAGTAAGATAGATAAGAAATCATTCGATAAATTCATTAAATTACTCTATTATCTTGATATAGTAAAATTAGATGGAAGAAGAAGAGTATTAAATATGAAAGAAGAAAATGGTATAAAGAAATTAAGAAATTATTTTAATATAAATTAAAGTGTTTTAAGTCAAAAGGTGTGTTTTAATCGAACACACCTTTTTTATTTTCAATATTTAATATATAAAGGAAAATAATTGAATTTTATAAAAAACTTAAAGAAATTTGATGATTTTATTTCTGAAAAGGTATATGTTGGTTACATAATAAAAAAAGAAGGTAAAAAACTTTATGCTTGGACATGGGATGGTAGATTCGAAGAATTTGATACTAATGAAAAAGCAGAAAAATTTAAGAATGAAATGATAAATAAATCATATGATGCTATGATTTTTACAAAAAAGGAGTATAATGAAATTGATAAAATAAGACAACAAGGTCAATAAATAATTAATAATATATGAAACACTTAAAAAAATTTAATGAACTAAATGAAAGTAATAATACAACACCCATTGATATGAGGTCTATTATTACTAATGTACTTAAATCATTTAAATCAGAGGACGAATTATTAGAAGTATTTTCAGAAGAGGATGATATCGCTTATGATGTTTATTATGTTTTTATTGATGCTAAAAGTATTGTTGAATTACCAGAAGATGAAATTCAAGCATTTGCAGATAATATGGGTGTAGGTGGAGAAGAAGATAATTTGTCAGCTATATTAAATAAGATATATAAAGATAAACATAGTAGAAATTTGAAAAAAGACATTAATATTTGTATTGATGAATTGAAAAATTATATTGATAATAAGAAAAATGAACATATTCAGTCTGCTAAATCATATTTGACTGAATTAGAAAAATTTAAAATCAATCTATAAAAAAATCCTAATAAAATGAAAAATGTATTAAATTGGGAAGAATTTCTTAACGAAGAAAAGAAAGACCCACAAGCAGCAATTAGAAATAGGGGATTTGTTGTTTTTCCAGCAGGTAGTAAATATGTTAATGATGACAAGGATCATTTTCCCCTAAACTCAAAAGAGCAAGCAATTAATGCTTTAGCAAGAGCAAGTCAGTATGATAAAGTTCCAGATTGGTATGAAGGTACATTAGAAGAACTTGTAATGAAGATTCATAATAAAGTTAAAAAAAATTATCCAGAAATAGAAGTAACTGAGAAATCAGAAAAACCAGGAAAAGATTAATTTTTTTAATGAAAAGAAATTATTGGACAAAAGAAAAATGTTTTGAAGTTGCATTATTATGTACTAATAGAACTGAATTTAGTGTTAAATATAGTAGAGCATATAATTTATGTGTTAATAATAAATGGTTAGATGATGCTTGCTCTCATATTATATTAAAACAAAAAAAATTTAATTATTGGACAAAAGAAAAATGTTTTGAAGTTGCATTAACTTGTTTATCTAAGGTAGAATTTAAAAAAGAATATAGCAGAGCATTTAAATTATGCAGAATAAATGGATGGTTAGATGATGCTTGCTCACATATGAAGGAAGTTCATAAAAAACATAATTATTGGACAAAAGAAAAATGTTTTGAAGTTGCATTAGTTTGTAATTCTAAATCTGAGTTTCAAAAACAGTATTCAAGTGCATATGATAAAGCAGTTAATAATAATTGGATAACTGATATATGTTCACATATGATAAGAATTGGGAATTGTAAACGAAGATGTATATATGTTTCTGTTTTTTCTAATAAATATGCATATGTGGGTTTAACGTATAATTTTAATTTACGAATAAAAAATCATTTAAATGATATTAAAAGTCCAATATTTAAACATATCAAAAAAACAAATATAATACCACAATTCGAACAATTAACAGATTATGTTGATGTAGATATAGCATCTAAATATTTAGAATATTTTTATAAAACATATTATGAAGGTTTAGGTTTTAATATGCTTAATATTGCAAAAACAGGTGGTATAGGAAGTAACAAATCAAAATATACCATAGAAATGTGTAAATATGAAGCATTAAAACATAAAACTCGTTCAGAATTCAAAAAAAATTCATCATCTTTTTATAATACATCAAGTAAAAATAAATGGTTAGATGAAATTTGTTCTCATATGATAGAAATAAAAAAACCTAAAAATTATTGGACAAAAGAAAACTGTATAAAATATGCTAAATTATGTAATTATATAGTCGAATTTAAAAATAGATATAATGGTGCATATGCAGCAAGTTATAAAAAAGGTTGGATTCATGAAATAACAAAATACATGGATAAACCAAAACCACATAATTATAAATGGAAAAAAGAAGAATGTAAAAAAGAATATTTTAAATTTAATGATATAGATAAATTTAAAAAGTATTCAAAATATTCATATCAAACAGTTATAAATAATAAATGGGAAGATATATTTATTTAATTTTTCTTAAAAATTAGGATAATAAAAATATTTTATTTATCTTTGTATTATAAAAAACTATAATTATGACAAAGAAAACAAAAAAAGTATTAAGCAGTTTATGGATGCTAATGGGTCTCATGACTGGTATGATGTTCAGTGCAGTTGTTCTTGAGCACAATTATAAATGGTATTTTATATTACTATTTATGATAGGTGTACTATATAGTATTTGGTATTTAATTGATCTTTTCAAGCAATATAAGATATCAAAAATAAATAAATAATAACTTAAATACCGATAACAAAATACAAAAACCACAAAAATCGAAATTGACTATACTTGTTATCATAGCACGTTTTTCTCTATTAATTTGGTTAATTTATGTGTTGTGGAAATTAGATTTGCTAAAAAGAGATCATCAAGGAACTTATCGTTCAGATTCAAAAGCTTTGTTTGTAAGTAGATTAATTTTTAAATTTAAACTAATTTGCGGAAAAACAAAAAAAAGAAACTAAATTTTGTGGTGATTGACATTGGGTTTAGTTTGGTATTTCGGAAAATACATTTATTAATATATGAAAAGTAATTCAATCACAAATATTAAATAAAAAGAAACTTTCATGAACTATTTTTATATAATGTTATAAAGGTATGTTAAATTTATAAATTAAAATTATAAATTAATAAATAATTATGAACTTTATAAAACCAAGATACGAACATAAAGATGACCTATGGTTATGGAATATTATAGATCATGAAGAAGCGGTATGGAGCAAATACGATGGATTAGGTTTTGCTGATTATTATTTTGTACAACACAAAATATTTAAAAATATAAAAAGAATAAAATGTTTTGGATACAAACCTATAGAACATCCTAAATATAAAGAATTTTGTGAAAAACATTTAAGTTAGTAGGTTTAATTTAACGATAACGATTATAAATAAAACGTTTTAACTCAGAACTTAAATAGAATGAATAAACTTGATAATTAGTATAAACTTTATTTTGAAATACAAATAAAATGTTTTATATTGTTGTTATAAATAGTTATTAATATGAAACAAACGTGGTTAGATATTTATTTTGGTAAATTCAAATGGTATAGAAAAATGAGAAAAGGTACTTGGTATAAACATCAATTTACCAAAGATGCAGAAGAACTTACATTTCCAGAAGGTGATACTTGGTGGACAAGATATGGTAAGATTAATAGATATTCTGATGTTATAGCAATGGAGCTCTTTTAAATGTTTATTAATATTAAATGTATTTATGATAGTAACAAAAATTGGTCAAGAATTTACAGTTTCTTTATCAACAAAGAATTTGAGAGAGAATGATTTGTTTAAAGAAAATGTTATTTATATATGCACAAATATTGTTGATTTTGATAATGATATAGAATCAGAAGTTTATGTTGGTGACATATGGATTGATCAAAACTTAACGAATGTTGTTAATGATTAAATAGTTATAATAAATGAAAACAAAAGTTAGAATTTAGTAAAATCTTATTAGTAAATAATTATTGTTATGAAACCTTATGTAGATTTAAACGGTAAAGCAAAATGGTCACTTTTTTGGGGGGATGAAGTTAGTAAGAAAATTAAAAAGTTCTTTAAAAAGTCAGCACGTAAAAAAGTTAATCTTGATGAACATCAAGATTAATTATTACTAATGAATACAGATGTATTTGTTTTCATTTTTAATATATAGAAATAAACATAAATTATGATAAAAAGGTTAAAAAATATACAAACTTTTGAACAACATTCATTAGAGTCGAATATATCTGATGATAGTCATATTATATACCTTTCGTTAAATAAATTGTTTCAGATTTTACCAAAATTAGGTTATGGAGATTCGAAAGAATTTAAAGGTACTGAAAAAGATTTAGAATTTGCTCATAATATTATTGAAACATTAGGTTCAAGTGGTTTAGTTTTTAAAAGGACAAAATATTTACAAGATGGTGGTAAATTAGATATTAATGAATGGTTTGATTCAATTAAAAAGGAGAAAAATTTTCAATCATATATGTTAAGAAATTATTCAATAAAAAATGGTGAATTTATTTTTAGTAAAAACATAGATGAATTAGAAAAATTAGCTGAAATATATTTTGAATATTATAATTAATATTTGAGTATAAAAACAATTTAATGATTTTTCACTATAAGTAGGTAACATCTTTAATTATAAAAAACAATGACACAAGAAGAAATTGAAAACGACAAAGTAGTAAGAATATGTTACGAACATTTGGATAAATTCACAAATATTTATTCAAAAGACAAAAAGGAAGAAAATAAAATACCAGAAAAGGTAAGACTTACAGTTTATTGTAAAGACTCAAACGATGAAGGTTTTTTGATTAATATGACTTCTGATGAACTTGGACTGGAAGCATTAATTGCTCAGAAATGGATTATTCATTCAGAACTCGAACAATTAGCAGGTTGCTCTTTAGCTTGACCGATAAACTGATATAGATATATCATAGATTTTTTAATATATAAAGATAAAACATATAGATGAAAATAACAAACACATAAAAAGTTTCAATGAAGCAACAGAAAACTTGAATATATCTAATGTTAGTAATAGTAGTTATACACATGTTGCTATACCAATACAAGATTTAAATGATAGGATAGATTTAATTGAAAAACAATGTGAAATTTTGAAGGATAATCCACAATATTTATACGCATTATCTCAAATGCAAACACTCCTTATTGAACTACGTGATACATATGATAAAATTACTTTATAATTATTATCACTAACTAATTAATAATATTTATAACACCAAAAACTAATGTGCTTATTTAAAATATAATAATTATGAACGAAGAAGGAATTTTACAAGAACCATCTGGTAATGATATATTACCGTATGTTAGCAAGAATAAATTTATTGAAGAATTTATAGATAGTGTAGGTGGTCGTATGTATAAATACCGTGATCCTTATGACTATTCTTGTGGTATGGAACAACTTGAAGATAGTGAAATAAAGAAAATTGGAAATGATTTGTATGATTCTCTTTATTCTTGCTAACGGTTGCAGATATAATTGGAACATGGTTGATGTTCCTTTTTAATTTATATTAATATTAATTTGTTTTATTTATTTTAATGTTGTATATTTGTAATGTATTTAAAAAAATAACTATGTACGAAAAAGAAAGATTATATCTAAAGTGGAAATACTTGTATTACAATGGTAAGACTGAAGTATCTGATGCAGTATTTGATAAGCTTGAAGAAGAACTTAAAAGTTTAGGTTCATTTGTTGTAAATATTAAAGATTCACCAAATATCGAAACTCTTCGAAAATATAATCTATTGAGTGAACTTTCAGTGGGTGAGAGAGATATTCGTTTTGTGCACAGCTATCCTATGTTGTCACTTAGAAAGTTTCAGGTCAAAATGGGTGATGAAGATATTGAAATATTTCCAGAAGATATTTGTAATTTCTTCAGTAAACAGAAAAGTGTAGTTAATTGCACACCAAAGTTTGATGGAAATTCAATGGAACTTATTTATTTAAAAGGTTCATTAACACAAGCACTTACAAGAGGGAATGAATTAGGTGGTCTTGATAGAACCGAAAATATGAAATTAATTGTTCCTAATATGCTGAAAGATTATGACTATGATAAGGTTATAATTAGAGGTGAAGTTATTATACCAACAGAAGTATGGGAACGTAAATATTCTGATCCAAATAAGGTAGATAATCCGAGAAACTGGTTAGCTGGTATTCTTAATTCAGATGATATTGATATAAATATAATGAATGATATTGAATTTGTTGCATATCATATCATTCTATTTAATGATCAGAATATAATGACTCCTATAAATCAGTTGTCATTACTTCAGTCATTAGGTTTTCAAGAAGTATTTAATATTGATACTATAAGTTACGAAGATTTCTTTGCTAATGTTTATCCGAAATTCAAGGATTATAGAGCAACATGCAAATATGCTTTGGATGGTATTGTTCTTACATTTCCTGCAAATTATTGGGATGAACTTGGTGCAACCTCACATCATCCACATTGGGCTTGTGCAGTTAAATTTCCACCTAACAGAGCAATTACATACTTAGAGGATATTATATGGAATCTTGGTAAAGATGGTGAATACACACCAGTAGGTTTATATAAACCAGTAGAATTGGATGGTACTGTTGTTAAACGTGCAAGTTTACATAATCTTGGATGGATTATAGAAAATGGTGTATATCCTGGTTGTAAGATTGAAATTGCAAAACGTGGAGAAATAATTCCTCAAGTTCAGCATGTATTAGAAATATCACCTCTTAATGATAGTTATGTAGAATATGTAAATGAATTTATCAAAGAACACGCTCAGAATGAATAAAGAATGTATTAAATTACAACTTCAAGTAAGCTTAAAAAATGATATGATTATAGGATGTGATAGAGCATTAGAATCATACTACATAATATTTAAGTTTTTAGATTTTGATGAAAAATTTGAAGTATCTATTCCTGATTGTAGGTTTAAAACATATTGTGGTAAAAATGGGTTTCGTATAAGATCAGTTTGGGATGAACCGTTTGGTGCTATTAAAGATGATGGTTTAATTTTTCCTAAATTGGATAAAGTAGGATTTGAAATGAAAAAAGTTTTTACAAATGATAAAGATAGATACAATTACTTGAAAAACCTTTATCAAGCGTTAGAAGAATGGTCTAATAAATGGTATGGTTTTAAGAGAGATGAATATTCTGAAATAACAATGAAAGATGATATATGGACAATAATTTCCAAGAAAACAGAAAGTAATCTTCATGTATCTCACATCAATAGAGGTAATATAATAAATAATATTTGTTATTAAATTTTAAAATAATTATATAATATTAAAACTCACTTAGAAATAGGTGAGTTTTTTTGTTTTTATTTTTCATTTTTTATATATACTTTATATAAAAAAAATAAATTCTTTGGAATGAAGAGACTAAAAGATTTTGATGATTATTTATTAGATATTATATTAGAAAATAAAGTTAATGATGAAGCAGCTATTATTTTAAGTAAAAGATTATATGATTTATTAGATAAGATTAGTAATGATATATCAATACGATTAATGGGATTTAATCATAAAAGTGTTAAAAGTGATAAAGTTACGATGATTGATTATGATGAAAAAGAACTTGATAAATTTACTTATATAGTACCATTGAAATTACGTGAATATATAAATAAAGAAATGTCAAGTGAAAATATTACAGATGAATTGAGTAATAAATATGATTTAATAAATTTAACAAATGATTTTCCCGAATTATGGAAAATAAAATCAAGAACATCAATAAAAATAGGTAAGTTAATAAATAAACTTTTTCCAAATGAATATGATCCCGAAAAAGAAATAGAATTATTTGTAGATTCAGTTAAAATAGAAAGAAAAAAAATACTATCAGTATTTAAGAGATTTAAAATAGTAACGGAAAAAGATATACAAAAATATTATAATTATGAAAATTATGATACGAGAGCTTTTGGTGGATCAAGTTTAGGTAATTCATGTATGAGATATAAACAATGTGAAAATTTTATTGAATTTTATGCATATAATCCAGGTGTATCTTTAGTTATATTAATGAGTGATGATGAAACACAAGATGATAGGATAATGGGCAGAGCATTACTATGGGACATAGCTGAAATAGATGGTATTGAAGTAAAAAGAAAATTTTTAGATAGAATTTATACAATTTATAAAACAGATATTCATTTTTATAAAGAATATGCTAAAAGAAATGGATGGTTATATAAAAATGAACAATCAATGAGTTCAACAGAAGATATAGTTGATCCTCTTGATGGTACTAATAAACGACGTTCTTTTAAGACAACATCAACAGCTAAAATGACAGATGAATTTCCTTATATGGATACAATGAAATATTTTTATTATGATGAAAATTTTTTAGCTAATACTGATAAATATGGTAGTGAATGTTATTTTTTAGAAGATACTAATGGTGAATTTGAAGATATGACTGGGATTTATGTTGAACATTATGATAGAAGTTATCCAGAAGATGATTTAACATGGTGTGAATTGGGTGGTGAATATCGTTTGAATAATGAAGCAATATATATTGAACAATATGGAGAAAGTGCTACTCAAGAGTACATTGATCAAAATATGGTATATTCAGAATATGAAGAAAATTATATAGATAATTATGATGCTGTATATTCAGATTATCATCAAGATTATTTATCAAGTAACAATGCTATTGAAGTTTATAAAAGTGGTGCTGCTGATGTTGAGAGTATAGATGAATTAGAAGATAGTGAAACTGATCCTAGATCGAATAATGAAATAAATGATAGTTGTTTTGACTATTCTTGGACTGATGATGATAATATAACACACGATGTATATTTTGATCAAGATGATAAAAAGTATTTTGTAAAAGCAGAGAGTTTAATAACAGGTGATGAACAATATTTACATAAAATATGGGATAATGGTAAATTTTTTAAATATAAAGGTAAAATATATATAAATGATGACCAAACTAAAAAAGATAAAATGTTAGGTCAAAAAAGAATATGGGATGAATAATGAAAAGACTTAAAGATTATAATGAATATTTATTAGATTTAGTAGTAGAAGCTATTGTCACAAAGGTAGCACCTTTGTATTTTTCACCACGATTTAAAAATATAATAAAATCGATTAAACACCCAATATCAGATAGATTGTTAAGTGCTGAATCTGGTCCAAGTGAATATAAACAAACATATATTGATTTGGATGATAAAGATATCGATCAAATATCATATATAATATCAACAAAAGCAATAGAAATATTACAAAAATCTCTTGAAAAAGAAGTATTAAGTAATAGTGATTTTTGGAGAGCAAAAGAAAATAAAGAATTAAGAGATAAATTATATTCTAATAATAGAACAGTAACTTCTATTGGTAAATTAATTGTTAAGTTATTTCCAAAAGAATTCGAAGTAGGTGGAACACCGGATAGTATTCAGACATTTGTTGATAAATTTAAATCCAAAAGAAGTGAAAAATCAGAAGAAGGTATCGTTTTAGTAAAAGATAATGATATAATGAAATGGTATGATCAAGAAAATTATCTATTAGATGGTACTAATAATGAACAACGAGGTTCAATATGGAATTCTTGTATGAGATATAGTAAATGTAACGATTATATACAATTTTATTCAGATAATTCAGATAAAGTATCATTAATGATTTTGAAAGTATTAGATGAAGAAGGAGAAGAAAAAATAAAAGGAAGAGCATTGGTTTGGAAATTAGATGAACCATCTGGTAGAACATTTATGGATAGAATTTATACTATTGATACTTATGATGAAGAATTATTTAAAAATTATGCAAAAGAACAAGGTTGGTTATATAAACGAAATCAAAACTATAAACCAGGTGAATATATAGTTGATACAATGGATAAAGATAATGTTAGTACTAAAACTTTAATAATAAGAAATATCAAGAAAAGTTCTACTGATGAATATCCGTATACAGATACCTTTAAATATTACAATGCAGAACTTGGTATTTTAACAAATGATAGTGATTATATTAGATATGATAATTATTGGGAACTTAATGATACAAGTGGTGAATATTCAGAACATACATATGATGAAGATGGAGATGAAAATGAAAATGGTATATTTGTTGAATTTTATGATCAGAGATATTCAGAAGAAGAATTAACATGGTGTGAATATGGTCATGATTGGAGATTATCACACGATGCAACGTATCTTCATGATGTAAATGAATATGCTACAGAAGATTATGTAGAAAATAACATGACATATTCAAGTATAGAAAGAGAATATATTTTCAATGATGATGCTATATATTCTGAATTTCATAAAGATGATATAAGAATAGATACTGCAATAGCGGTATGTAAAAAATATTCATCTGAAAATGAGAGTCCAGATGATATAGATAGAGATGAAGCTAAAGATGATTATGTAATTGATTCTGCTGATTATTATATACCATATTATACAAGAGAGGGTAGACGACTTAATTTTTTAATAGATTTAGATGGAGAAAACTTTTATGAAGCATATAGTTTAAAGAAGAATGAAAAGGTTTATTATCATATAGAATGGGATAAAGATAGAATATTTACTTATAATGATAGGTTATATCTTAATGATGATCAAGTTAAATATGATAAATTAGTAGGTCAAAAGAGAATATGGGATGATGACTCAGATGAATTTCATGCTGATGTAGAATAATAGTAAATTTCTTGTTTATTAATTGTTAATTTAGTACCTTTGTATAAAATAATATTTATGAAAGGATTATTAACATATGAGAGATTTATAAATTTACTTACCGTTTATTATTATCATAATGAATGGGAAACACAAACAATTGATTATATATACGAAAAATATTCTCGTACATTCAATTCATATCCAGATAAGATATTAATAGATAATAATATAGTATATCCTATCTCACTTCAACATGATCTAATAGTTTTTCAAAGTAAATTTACAGTATATAAAATTAAATGGGGGTACAATACAAAGGATATACCACCTCAAATGGAAGCAATTATATTTTTTATTTTTCTTATAACAACTAAAAAACCACTTCCAAGAAATTTTATTAAAACATATTCATTATTATTTACATCATATGATTTGATAAATCAAAATAGTCAAATAATTGGATTGCATGAGTTAATTAAACAAACAATTGAAACATATGAAATTCGTTTTGCTGATGAATTACTTATTTATAAACGATGTTCTAAAATAAAAAGACTAATGGATAAGATGTAATTCTATATATAAACTTAGAAAAAAATATTAAAAAACATGGAAATTTCAGCAGGACTACTTATAATACAACAAAATAAAATTCTTTTAGCGCATCCTACAAATGCACCTTGGTATGGAACATATTCAATTCCAAAAGGTAAATTAGAGAAGGATGAAACACCATTAGAAGCAGCTATTAGAGAAACACATGAAGAAGTTGGTATCATAATTGATATAAAAGATATTAAAGATAAAGACAAACCACATATTATAGAATACAAAAATCAATTAGGAAATATTTACAAAACTCTTTATTATTTTGTGGTAGAACCGAACGAAGAAATTATTATAAGCAAAGGTAAACTTCAAAAAAGAGAAATTAATTGGGCTGGATTCTTAAATAAAGATGAAGGGATGTCAAGAATATTTTGGAGATTTGAAGAAATGTTGAAATATATTTCGTGATTTAATTTTTTATTGTTATATTTGTATATAATTTAAAATTAATAAGAATTATGAAGATAAGAAACGGATTTGTAAGTAATAGTAGTTCAAGTAGTTTTATACTTAAACTTCCATTTTATCCAGAATCTTATGATGATATGAGAAAAATATTATTGGGTGATAATGATTCATTAGTTGTTTGTAATTATGAGGATGAAGCATATCCAACAAAAATGATAGTAGATATAATTTATAGAGATGTTGTAGAAAAAATTGGTCCAACAAAAAAGAGTTCTATTAAAAATATCGACATAGCAAGTGAAATTTATATTGGTGAGTATTCACTTAATGATTATGATGATAAAATCGAAAAAAAATATAGAATAGAATATTTTGAATTGAAAAAGGAATTTCGTAAAATCCAAAAAGAGAACGATAAAATGCTACAAAGTTCAGAAATGTCTCAAAAGGATTTTAGTTCAAGATGGAAAGCTTCTGAAAAATATCGAGATGAATTAGAAATCATTAGTGATAAGATGATAAATATTGTAATTAATTCAATAAAAGAAACATCTATAGATACTAATATATTCATTACGTTAAGTTATAGCGATAATGATAGTTCAATAATGTCATTTATTGAACATGGTAATATTCTTGATTCTATTACAGTTGCAAAAATTAGTCATCATTAAAAAGTAATAATATGAAGGGGATTTGGGGAAATGGAGAAATAAGGTTTAGGGGGTGGTTATTTAAAACCAAATTTAACTTTATGAATAAGAAAGCAAGAAATGATTACTTTAATAATCTATTAATTAATAATATATCATTATTTAGAGATAAACAAAGAGAATATTTTTTCGAAAAACTTCATGTTATTAATTCTTGGTATCGTTTATTTAAAATATTTATTTTCCCTATTTTAATAATAATCGTATTTATGCCAGAAAACACATCAAAGATTATTGGTATTAGTATTGCTATAATATGTAGTATATTATGTTTGTTTCAATTAATAAGATTTCATATATTTTTAAGAAGATATGTATTTACATTATACATAAATTCGGATGATGAATTTATGATATCATATCAAGAAGAAGCTATTAAATTATTAAAAAAGAATTAAAATGGGTGAATATTATAATCAGTATATATCAAATGGGAAAGAATATATATCAGAAATATGTTTTGTAAAGATTAATGTTGATAATACAAAAAATATAGTAATAAGAGATCATTCTTATGCTAAATTTAAGGGAAATTTTAAAAATATGATGGTTATTATGCTTCTGATGATGCTTTGATGTTAAGAAATCCAAAATATAAACAACAACTTATTGATATGAATAAAGATATTTTAAATGATGTGCAAAATCCAGAATTAGAAGGAAGAATCATGTTATTTTATTTTGGTCATAGAATATCCCAGATAATATCCTTAGAGAAAAATAAATATGAACACAGTTTTAATTTGATAACAAAACCAATAAATGTACAAGATTTTGTATTATTATCATACGATAATTGTTATTTTTCAGATAAAAAATATTATATGGAAGATATGGATTTAAACTTGGATGATAAAATGAGATATAAAAGAATAGATTATAATAATCTTGATAGAATGCTTAAATTGCAAAAAATATTAGTTAAAATGAAATGAAAATAAGAAATGGATTTGTAAGTAATAGTAGTTCAAGTAGTTTCATTATACTTTTAGATAAAATATCAGATGAACAAAAGCAAATGGTTTATAATCATATTGAGATTGGAGAAGAAATTGATAAAAAACTAATTGCGGATGGTAAACCACTTATGTATGAATATTATGAAGAGTGGTTATTAAAAGAAGATGAGTTTGCTCTTTGGTGTAGTACAACAATGGATAATTTTGATCTTAAATATTTTATCAAAAAAGAAGTAAAGATATTAGAACATGCTATCATTGATATTGGTGTTGGTTGGGGATATAATCTTTATAATGATAAAGAATACATTCACTTAAAAACTATTTGTTTAAGAAAAAAGAAACTCACTAAAATTAAAAATAAAATAAAAAAATAATAGATATGAAAGAAATTGATGGTGATATTATAAAATTAGCAAAAGAAGGTAATTTTGATCTTATTATACAAGGATGTAATTGTTTTTGTAGAATGGGTAGAGGATTAGCTAAACAAGTAGCTGAAGATATACCTGATGCTGTACGTGCTGATAATCTTACAATTCCAGGAGATATAAATAAATTAGGAAATTTTACAATCGGTGTAATTAAAGATTATAATAACTTTCCGATATCAGTGATATATAATTGTTATACCCAATATACCTATGATTCTTCAAAGAAACCCTTTGATTATGATGCATTTATTATGTGTTTACGTAAAATAAATCATAATAATAAAGGAAAAAGAATTGGTATTCCCTTAATTGGTGCTGGTCTTGCTGGTGGAGACTGGGAAAAAATTAAACAAATAATTATCTCCGAACTTTGTGATATGGATATAACAATTGTTCATTTTAAAAATAATTAAATTATGAATAACGAATTATTAAAAATAGGTAAACGGATGTCGTATTTACTCCGTCATAATCCAGAAGATTTAAAAATGGATGAAAATGGATGGGTAGATATAGATGATTTGCTAAAAAAATTAGATACCACATTTGATGTGATTAAAGAAATAGTAGACACTAATGATAAGAAAAGATTTGCTTATAATTCAAATATGACTAAAATAAGAGCAAGTCAGGGACATACTATTGATGTTGACTTAAAATTAAAAGAAGTAGAACCTCCACTCTTTTTATATCATGGTACTTCTCCTACTTTTATAAATGCTATCTTATGTAGTGGAGGATTAAATAAGATGGAAAGAAATCATGTCCATTTATCATCAAATGAAATTACAGCACATCAAGTTGGTAAACGACATTCTAAATATCTTGAACCAACTATATTAAAAATAGAATCTGGTAAAATGTATAAAGATGGATATAAGTTTTATCTATCTGAAAATAATGTTTGGTTAACTGATCATGTACCTAACAAGTATATAAGAACATAAAATTTATATATTTTTAGTAAAAGAAGTTTAACCCACACATTTTTAAGATTATGATAAGAGAGCATGAAGAGGTAGTAGAGTTTTTAAAGACGTATGTAGGTGAATTACTCAGTGTTCAAGGAGTAACTACAAATTTTACAGTTAATTATATTGATAAGGAGTTTTATGCATGTGAACTTCATATCAAAGGTGGTTTATTTCTCAAAGGAGATGAAATTAAGCTAAAAAGAATATTGCAGAAAAAATATGGAAATATAATACAGAGTATGTGTGTAGTTATAACATGTAAATTATATGTAATGTACTTTTTATCGAAGGAGGAATTACGTTGTGGAAAAATAAATACAATACAAAATAAAATACAAAATGGGTCTTAAACTTTTTGGATTTGTCTGTGATCGATGTCACAAATTTCATGAATTTGATTCAAGTAGAAGTAATATAGGATGCTTATATCCACAATATTATATTCCTCCAGGTTGGTCTGTTTCAAGTGGTCAAAAGATTATAGATGGTTGGTTGTATACTAATGGAAAAGAAGTAAGAATTTTTTGTTATAAGTGCAGTAGAGAATTAAAAATAAGGAGAATACAGAATGAAATTTCGAAAAAAACTAAAAAATAAAGACACTTGTTAAAATATACTTGATATATTAAAAAATTGGTTGAGTAATTTGCGTTGATTATTGAATGTAATAAGTTCTTATAAAAAATTAATTTAATGGTACAGAAAAAATTCCAAAATAAAATGATTTATTTTGGAATTTTCATTTATTATATTTAACTTTGTATTGTTAAAATAATGATATGAAAAAGACAAAACAATTTAGTTTAAAAAACATCGAAAAACTCAAAGATTTCGACCGTTATGAGGGTTCTCGCAGACACGAAATTAAGGTTTTTGATAGAACTATTGAATATCGTGGATTTCATATAAAAAGAAATGCTTATATTCCTAATGGTGCAGATGGAAGATGGGAAGTTCCCGAATTAAAATATATTGCAATTGGTGGAATTAAAACTGGGTTTCTTACTGTATCAATAATACAATCAAAAGAAGCTATTGATAAATATTATCAAATGAATGTTGAATTGAATTTAATTAATAACTAATCTAATAATATGAATTGGACAACAATAGAACTTAAAAATGGTGAATATATAAATACACCAAAACCAAATGTTCCAGTATTAGCTATTTTAAGATGGCCAAGTGGTAAAGAAATTCCTGCTTGTATTAAATTTGTTAAAGGAGGTGATCATTCATGGGAAACAGTCGATGATAATTCAGAATTATCTTATAGTATTGATGTAGTTAAGTGGATGTATATACCAGAGTAATAAGTTTTATATGAGGAATTGTGGGGATTGTAAATTTCGCTTATTCAAATTTACTGTTTTGAATAAGGATAGTAACATGGAAGGATATGAGACAGTAAAAAACTACCCATATAATGATTTTATGGGACATCTTGCAGTAAAATGTAAAAATGGAAATACTGATAAATTATTAAATTGGTATGAAAATTACGGTGCTAAAAGAAGGTATGAAACATCATCTAAATCAATGTCTTGTTTCGAACCATCTGATATGTCCGAAATAATGGATAAAATAGGCGATATAACTGATTCAATTATAAAAAAGAAAAAAAGAAAAATATGAAAAAAATATTATTATTCGTAGTAATATTGGTTCTTACTCAGTGTCAGATAGAAGTAAAACCTAAAGAAGTAATTGCAGCAGATACTCAACATATAATGGGTAGCGGTATGATAAATACGGTATATACATGGTCATTTAAAACAAATGGAATGACTTATACTGTTTTCGCACTTGGTAATGGTGCACAATCTGCATCTATTAATGTTATTAATGTAACAAAAGATTCACTTGAAGTAAAAAAACTTCAGCTTGAAATTGAAAAACTTAAAATTAAATAATTATGAAAGTATTAGATTTTGTAATAGGTTTTGCAATATGTATGATATTATTTTTCATCATAGGAGGTGGTAATTTTCATTCATTGAATAATTCAAAATCACCTACTGTATTTAAAACAAATGAACATGCGTATTTAGTAATTGATTCTACCGAAGTTACCATTGAAGATGGTGCTGTTTTTACCGATAAGAAAAAAGAAAATGGTGTAAAAATAGAAAAAACTATTATAGAATATTATACTATAATGTATAAAGATAATAATGGTGTGATACATAGAATTAAACATGTATATCCAAATATGTTATTAAAATCAAAATAATATGGATATCGATTTAATAAATGCAATGATAAAAGTAGTTAAAGATGATATTGAATTAAAAAATAACTACAAAAATTTTAATTTATTATTATTAGAATTAAACGATGAAGAAATAAATTATTTTTTGATTGGATGTGATAAAGAATTATTTGCAAATGTAAATTTATCATTAATATTAATTTGTACTATACCACAACAATTAAAAAAATATATTGAAAATTTTGTTAATGAAAGACTAAATATAGTTAATATTTTAGAATTTCAAATTAAGCAAAAATTTAGTGAAAATATTATAACAGAAATAGAATATGAAAAATTTATAAAGGAATATAATAATATTAGAGATCAAGCATTTTATTTTAAAATGTTATATTTTACAGAAATAGATAAAGAACTTAAAAAAAGAACAATATAAATTATGGGTGAAAAAATTTTTTCTGGTCGGTCATCAAGATATTTAGCAGAGAAAATCGTTAAAAGATTTTATGATGATGAAGAAAGTAAGCTCAATAAAGTAAAGATTGAGACATTTAATGATGGTGAGTTAGGTATTCGCTATTTGGAAACGATTCGTTCAGATAGTGTATTCGTAATTCAATCAACCATTCCACCCGGAGATAATTTTATGGAATTGTTTCTTATGTTAGATGCTGCTAAAAGAGCATCTGCTAATAAAATTACTGCGGTTATTCCTTATTTTGGCTATGCGAGACAAGACAGAAAAGATAAACCAAGAGTACCAATATCAGCTAAATTAATGGCAGATTTATTGACTACTGCTGGTGCAACACGTATTGTTACAGTTGATCTACATGCTGATCAGATTCAAGGGTTTTTTAATATACCAGTAGACCATTTAAGTGCAAGTTATATTTTTATACCATATTTAAGAGATAAAATGTCAACTGAAAATTTGATTATTGCATCTCCTGATGTTGGTGGAACAAAAAGAGCAAGTCGTTTTTCTACTGCATTAGATGTTGATATGGTCATTGTACATAAAGAGAGAGCAAGTGCAGGTATTATATCTTCTATGAAACTCATAGGTGATGTAAAAGGAAAAGATGTTGTTTTAGTTGATGATATTATTGATACTGGTGGTTCTATTTGTAAAGCTGCTAAACTGATGATGGATAATGAAGCAAAATCAGTTAGAGCAATATGCACACATCCACTTTTATCAGATATTGCATATGATAATATTAATAATTCTGTATTAACTGAATTAATAGTATCAGATACAATTCCAGTTAAAAGGGGTAGAACAGATAAAATAAGAATAATATCTGTTGATAAAATGATTGCGAGAGCAATGAGGAGAATTATTGATGGTAAATCATTGAGTACAGACTTAACAGGTTCATTGTAATGAATATGACATGGTATAAATATTGGGCAACACTTGGACATAATGCTATTTTAAAAGAAACTTATAGACTTTTATCAGATGATTATGATGAAGAGGAAATAGATATGGATTGTCATGAATGGGCTATAAATTTTGGTTCAAATAGTTTTGAATATAATTTTGAAAAAATTGATAGACCATCTAAAGCATGGTTAATAATAAAAATAGATTCAGAAAGAGCAATTATATCAGAAATGGAAAAGAAGATAGAAATTTATAATGAAATATTAAAAATTGAATTGAGAAAAGATAAAATTGAAAAACTGAAAAATATAATTAATAATATTTAATCATGAAAAATCTAAAACTCGATAATCGAAATTCACTATTATTCGGTGTATGTAGTGGGTTAGCTAATTATTTGTCCATTGATGTTACCATTATGAGATTGATTTTTGTGTTAGGTGGATTTTTTTATGGAATATTTCTAATTGCTTATTTAATTTTATGGATGTATATGTATAATAAAAAATAGATATGAATATAAAAGAAATAGATAACAAAATTAGTGAACTTCAAAATGCTCTTTCAGTCAAAACTAAAAATTGGGATTACTCAAAATCTTGGGAAGCATATTGCAAGATGAGAGAACCAGAAACAAGTCAAATTAAGGAATTAGATCGTCAATTAAGATTAATTAAACCAATAATATTAAGTCCATTACCTAAATATAGTGATATTATGACATTAGATAATTTTATCAAAAATGTTAAATGTGGTGGATTTATAGATTATGATGGTTACGGTCTTTATATTAAAGATGATCAATTAACTAATATTGATATTTATCCTAGTGATGTTAAAGCAAATTCAATAAGAACAGAATTTACCAAAATTATATGGTATAACAAATAAAAATTATGAAAATATATTTAATTTGTTGAATAAAACGAAAAGTTGAAATTAATATATAATAAAAATTGATATTTATATACAATAAAAAAAACAGAAAAATATGAAACATCTTAAAAATTTTGATGAATTAAATTCAAAAGAAAAAGAATGTAATGAAGCATTATTAGCTAGACAAACAATAAAGTGGTCAGATAAAGAAATAAAAATCTTAGAATCATTAGGATTTGAATATGATAAACAGCTTTTTTGTTTTAAATTGTTAAAAAATAATGATGATTTATCTGAATATTATTTAGTTTATAAAAATTCAGATGAAAATTATAAAGTAAGTGTTAAATATGATGAATCAAGAGGAAGATTTACTGATGAAGAATCTTTAAAAATGAGAGGGGTGGAGATTTATGATTTACAAACATTAAATTATGTCATAGAAGATGAAGATCACTTTTTTAAATTCTATGGAAGAAGAAGAGGTTAAATCTTAATAAATTAAACAAATTCATCAAAAAGTAATATAATATATTATATTTTTGGTGAATTTTGTTTTTAATGTATCTATCAAAAATATATAATTTAATAAATAAAAAATATGAGAATACATTTAATTTGTCCAGTAAGAGGTGTAACTGAAGAACAACAAAAAGAAATTGATGATTATGTATCACAGTTGATGAATGAAGGTCATACTGTGCATAATCCAAAATATGCAGTAGATCAGAGTGATCCAACTGGACACACAATATGCAGTGGACATTTACGTTCTATGAAAATGTGTGATAGAGTCGATATTTTTTGGGATGTAAATTCTAAGGGTAGTCATTTTGATTTAGGAATGGCATTTGCACTTGGAAAATCCATAAAACTCGTTAAAACATATCAACCAGACACAGATGGTAAATCATATGTTAAGGTTATGCAAATTATGGAAAAGTATAATTAATTTTATCATGGAAGATAACTGTTTGAACTGTTTATATGGTAATTATAGTGATTTTACTCTAATGTTTCAAGAAATATCAGGTGAAGAACATCGTAGGTGTGAACATCCAAATAGTGCTTATTTTGGAGAATTAGTTAATGAAGAGATGGGTTGTCGATTATTTTTAGATGAAAAAGAGTATTTTAGAAATAAGGACTTGAGAGAAAAATTAATTCATTTAAAAAATAAAAATAATGGGTGCGTGTAGACAATCATATAAGATATCACACATATGGGAGTGGGGAGGTAAAACATATGAACAAAAGTTCAAATCTATATTCAACCTATTTAAAGAGATTGTGGTACGAAAATGGTCAAGAGATATGTTTATTATAGATAATATAAAACAACCATTTTATAAATCTATCGGTTGTAAAATATTTGGACATAAATTTAGATATGATCAAGATGATGACACTTATATTTGTATAAAATGTTGGTATAGAATGAATAAAGAAAAATATTATTCTGATATTCGTAGAAAGAAAATATTGAAGATTAAGAGTAAAATATAATGAAAATAATTGTCTTACATAATGATAACTCAATTTCTTGGGTGAAATCATAAAGCTATATTGATTCATATAGCTATATTGATTCATATTGTGATTTTAGAAGTAATAATGGTAAATTATTTAGAGTTAATATAACTCGTAATTATGATGAATCATTCGAATGGAATAATTATTATGATGATAACGATGTTATTATGAATGATATAATGAGTAAATTAAGAGCTGGATTGATGTATTATCGTACAGATGTGAGAAATATTTACCGTTCTGATGATATCGTAATACAGAGATTTTTGAAGGTAAAAAAAATAAAAAAGTTAATTTAATTTGTAAATTATAATAATTCTTCATATCTTTGTACTTATGAAGAAAAGTAATATTATAGAGATAAAAGGACACCCACAAGAAAATTACTATACTTGTGGGTGTGCTTCATTTCGTACTGTTTTAACATCTTTTGATTTGGAAGATGTTAGTGAGCAAGATATGGAAGTTATGCTCAATACTACTGATAAATCTGGTACTCATTATGATTCTATGATAGCTAATTGATATGACAGAAACTGAAATTAAATTTAAACTATATCTTTATGAAAAATTAAAAGAATATCAATCTGATCTTATTTTAGATGATATTATTATAATTACTAATAAAGAAAAGGATGATAAGTTTAATAAACAAGTAATAAATTTATTTCATAGGATGTTCAATATAAGTGAAGATGCTACTAAAGAGTATCAAAAAAGAACAAGTGTAGATATAAAAAAATTAACATTAAGAGATTCTACTGATGAAGTTTTTCTTAAAAAACTTAAAGATTTTGAAAAAAGATTAAAATTAGAAAAATTGATTAATAATAGTAAAAATAAATAATATGAAAGCTTATAGAATTTGTGAACGAAAAGGAGATAAGATACAAACTCTATTTCATGGTGTAAATGGTTCGAGAACTATACCCATGAATGAATGGTTAACTGCTAATGTTAAAATCGTAACAGATGGAACCAGGGACAGATCAACAAAATATATATCTGGGTTTCATGTATTTGCAAAAGCGGATGATTGCAGAAAATTCATTGGTAGATTTCGGAAAGAAAGGGATTTGGTTATGGTTGAATGTGAAATTAGAGGAAAGATGTGGAAGAAAACACATAGTCCTGCACCTGTCATCCTTACAGAACAGATGATGGTATTGAAGATTATTGAAAAACTTGAATTAAGAAAATAATTTGTTTAATTCAATCATACATTCTATTTTAATTTGAAAAACTTTATTTTATTTTTAATATATAAATATAAATAGAAACTTAATAAAATGACAATTAGTAGATTTAATACATTTTTAGAAATGAAAAAAAGTCATTCTTCTGATATTAAAATTACGAAAGAAGAAAAAGATAAAGTTATTAAAGAACTAAATAACATGCATGAAATATTGTCAAAAGTTAAAAGAAAACCCACAGAAAAAGAAAAAATAAAATAATGTGGTTATTGTTATCTCAAATTTGTAAAATTCTTAATAAAAATAACGTAAAATATATTATTATTGGTGGTATGAGTGTAGCATATCATGGTTATTTTCGTGTGACTACCCTTCCTGATGGGAGAGAAACAGATAAATATGATTTTGATATATGGTATAGAATGACTACAATAAACTATATGAATCTTGCAAATTCATTAGAAGAATTAGGTTTCGATACGAATAAAAATACTATTGATTATACCAAATTTGAATATTTTCGTAAATCTTTTGATAAATATCAATTAGATTTTATACCTTTATTAGAAAACTTTTCTCTTTATGAAAATAAATTATTATTTAAGAAATTTTATAATAGAAGAGATATATCGGATATAAACAACATCTCTATACCATTCATATCTAAAGATGATTTAATTTATATAAAAGGTGTAAGTAATAGACCAAAGGATATAAGGGATATTCAAAATCTTAAATAATATTCAAATATTATTTGTTTAATTTAATTTTTAATACTATCTTTGTATAAATTAATAATAATAATATATGAATAGATACGCAATTAGATTAGCTAATGATTCAACTGGAATACTTGTAAAAGATGATACACATATTATATTCAGAAGTCCAGATTATAATTTTTCTTTTGATAAAAACAATGGATTTTTTGTACGATGGGGTAAAACTATGAGTGATGATGGTAAACTTGAATTAGGTGTTCCAGAAATAGCTGATATCGAAATTTCTACTATATGTCATGGTGTTAATGGTATACCATGTCCTTTCTGTTATAAAGGAAATACAGGTAGAGGTACTTATATGAATTTAGATACCTTTAAGAAGCTTTTTGCTAATCTTCCACCTACTATCACACAGATTGCATGTGGTATTGGTGATATTGAAGGTAATCCTGATATGTGGGATATTTTTGATTACTGTAATGAAAATGGGGTAAGACCGAATGTAACTGTAAATGGTGAAGGTATTACCGATGAAATAGTTGATAAACTTGTTAGTAAATGTGGTGCTGTTGCAGTATCTCTTTATGATAAAAATAAAACATATGATACTGTTAAAAAATTGACAGATAAAGGTCTTAAACAGACTAATATACACTTCATGTTATCTAAACAGACTTATGATAAAGCATGGGTACTTATGCGTGATTATGTAAATAGTCGAATTGATGGTTCAGTTGAAGATAGACTTAAAAATCTTAATGCTATTGTTTTTCTATCTCTTAAAAAACAAGGAAGAGCAAAAGATAGTTATGATAGCGTGACTGATGAAGAATTCGAAAGTATTATTAATTATGCATTTGATAATAATGTACCAATTGGTTTTGATTCTTGTTCAGCTCAAAAATTTATAAGGTCTATTAAAGATCATGATAACGCTGATAAACTTACACAACTTGCTGAACCATGTGAAAGTACTCTTTATTCTATGTATATAAATACAAAGGGTAAATTTTTTCCTTGTTCATTTGTTGAAGGAACAGAAGGATGGGAAAATGGTATTGATGTAATTGAAAATTCAAACTTTTTTAAAGATGTTTGGTATAATGAAAGTACTAAATCTTTTAGAGATAAGGTAATTGCATGTAGAAATTGTGGAAAATCGTGTTCAACATTTGATGTATAAATATGTTTGAAGTAGGTGACAGAGTAGTAATAATTAATCATTCAAAAACAGTTTTAATTATAACAGCTGTTATTAGTGATAAATCAGTAAATATAAAACCGCTTATTGCAAAAAATAATTTATCATTCACAGTAGATTCAAATATATTAGAATATGATTTTGCATATTATCGTAACAAGAAGATAAATAAGATATTAACTAAAATAAAATAATTATGTCAAGAGTATATACAGAAATCAGTAAGGAAAGCTTTTTAGGGAAAGTAAAGAAACTAATGGATAATGAAGATTTTCCATATGAACTCCCAAAAGTAATTGAATCTGATCTTAGTAAAGTTAGGTTTGATTGGGAAAATCATACAAGATTTAATGACAGACATCCATTTGCATCACATCCAGTAGGTTATAAAGAAATTGCACCTGGATTTCATGTGTTTTTTGCGAATGCGGGTGGAGAATGGGAATTCCCCATTTGCTACATCTTTTATTGGGGAAATGGATCACTAAGAGCATATATTCCTAAAGATGGAAATACATGGAATAAAAAAGAAAAATGTGCATATGGTTCAGAAGAAAACAGTGAACCGATTAATACTGATGATGAATATGAAAGAATAGAAGCTGAACTCAGTATTGAAAAAATGATTAATGAAATACTTGAACATATAATTAAAAAATAATATGACACAAAAGGTATAGAAATTATAATGTTATTCTCTTAAAAATATTTAAATAATTATAATCTGTCAGATTGTCAGTATTTAATATATAGGTACAAAAATTGATATAAAAATAGATATATGCGTAATTTGATATTATATTGTTGTGATAAAGGACTTGAACATTTTGAAATATTTAAATTTGAAAGAAAGAGTAGAGTCATTATGAAAGAACATTTTGTATCAAAAAGTGATGTAAAGAAATATAATCTATATTCATACATTCAAATTGATAGATATGGAAGATATAAATTACCAAAATATTTTTTGAGAAAATTAAGTAATATCATTAGTAATTGTAGAAATGGTTATATTATTTATAATAAAATTTATCTTAACGCAAAATATACATATGATAATTTTTTACCAATAAAAAGAAGGTATACAATACATGAAGTTGAATATATGTTTTCGAATAATGTTTATGGAATTGAAGATGAATTTAATAAGATTAAAGAAAATTTTGAAAAAGATATAATACGAAATCGTATTAATAAAATAATAACGATTAAAAAAAGAATAAAAGAATCATGACAGTAGAAATTTGGTATATATTAATAGCAAGTATTATCATATCTGCAATATTATTATTTAATAAATGGGAAGATAAAAAAGCAACTTCTTATCAAGACAAAAAAAATAAAAAAAGCAAGAAATAGAGATGGGTAAAGACTATTATAATATATTAGGAATAGAAAGAAATGCATCTAAAGATGATATTAAAAAAGTTTATCGTAAATTAGCTATGCAATATCATCCAGATAAAAATCCAGGAGATAGTGTAGCTGAAGAAAAATTTAAGGAAATATCCGAAGCTTATTCTGTGTTATCTGATGATCAAAAAAGAGCGAATTTTGATCAGTTTGGTAGTGCTGATGGACCTACAGGAGGTGGTGGTTTTGATATGAATGATTTCATGCGAGGATTCGATATTAATAATATTTTTGGTGGTGGTTTTAATCCATTTGGTGATCCTTTTGGTAGAACTCAAATAAATAGAAAAGGTAGTGATTTAAGACTAAAAATAACTATCTCTTTAATAGATGTACGTGATGGTGTAGACCGAACATTTAAATATAGTAGAAAAATTAAATGTCATAAATGTGACGGATATGGTGGTGAACATAGTCCATGTGCAACTTGCGGTGGTAGTGGTCGTGTAATGACTACAAGACAAACTATTATAGGTCACATGACAACACAAACAGATTGTCCTAATTGTGGTGGTCATGGTTATATTATAACTAAGCAGTGTCCTAATTGTGGTGGTCATGGTACTGTTGATGAAACATCCGAATTGAGTATTAATGTACCTAAAGGAGTTGAAGATGGTGATAAATTTAAATTAAATGGAAAGGGAAATTCACCATTCAGACCAGGTAAAGGTGGTGTATACGGTGATTTAATCGTAGAAATGAGTGTTGAAAAACATTTAGTATTAAATAGAAATGGAAATAATTTACTATATGAATTGAAATTACCGATAACAACTTTATTATTAGGAGGAAAAGTTGAAGTTCCAACATTAGATGGTTCAGCTAAGATAAATATTAAACCTAATAGTAAACCAGAAGATATATTAAGATTACAAGGAAAAGGATTAAGTGATCAAAGAGGAAATAAAGGGGATCAATTGGTATTAATATTAATTGATATACCAAATAAACTTACGAAAGAAGAAAAGAAATTATTAGAAGAATTATCAACAATGCCTAATTTTAAAACAAAAGAATGAAATTATTTGATCCGACTTTAAATATAATAAGAATTGATGATATCTTTCCAATGTTCTTAGTAGAAAATTGGATGAAAAAAACAATATTACCATTTTCATTAATAGAATTAACATTAGGAGGTTGGGGAAATGGATATGTTGGACTACCTAAATGGCATCCTTTATATGGTATTCATTATGATGATATAAATATATCATGTCATGGTGGATTAACTTATTCTGAA
>Ga0172381_10001202_pt1 | contig 31044 bp, 53 predicted proteins | sample Leawel6488metaG_FD_119754 | JGI IMG/M metagenome (GOLD analysis project Ga0172381, IMG submission 119754) | Leachate microbial communities from a municipal landfill in Southern Ontario, Canada - Leachate well 64-88 metaG | ecosystem: Engineered > Solid waste > Landfill > Unclassified | place... | reverse complement strand
TGGTCACCAGGGGGGGCATGCTTGTGGCCTCGAGGACGTCTCCGTCTCCCATCTGAGCGTAGAGGTGCCTTTCCGCTACTCGGCCTTTTGAGAACTGGAACATCGTCAGGACGTCATTCGCCCCATCCGGTGTCGTGTGCTGGAGCCGGCATCCTTTGCGCTGCTGCATGCCGGGATGGACCTGGCGCATGTTCTGGACCATCGAATAAGCGCCGAAGGGTAGGAGGTCGGGCTCTATGACTGTGTTGCATCCTCCTCGGAAGGGGATCGCTTTATTGATGTCGGTGATGGGCTTTACGTCTGTGGCCACTATCGTAACCCTCCCCAATTGATACCGTTGTAACGAGGCGGGGGCGGAGACGCCTTGCCGTACTTCCTGGCGATCACATCGACGTGGTCCCGGCAAAAGAAGTCCCACCAGCGACTGTCCTGCCCAATGACCTGTTCTCCGGAGCGGTAAATCCTCATGACGGCTTCCGCGATGGCGTCGTCGAATAGGCCGTTGAAGGGCATGGTGTTGCCGACCGCCGAAAGGGTGGCGGGGACCGCCTGGTAATCCGCGATGATTGTGTAATCCGAAGAGGGCGGCGGGTAGGTGTAGATGTTGGCCCCTTTGATCTCATAATAACGCGGGAGGCCTGTGCCGGTCAGGAGTAGCTTTGTTTCCATGTCAGGGACCGGAAGCAATGGTTCCAGGCGTCCGGAGAGGTACGGCTTAGAAATGAGCCCGCCGAAATCGGAGGGGAGAGCCCCGTATCCCTTTCGCCCCGAAATGGTCACGTCGGATCCGGCTAATGCGGCCGTGAGAGAGCCGGTCGGTACGGTAATGGTCCCTACTGCTACAGTCGTGATTCGATAGGGTCCTGGGTTGTCGGTGTCGTCGGTCGTGATGACCATGCCTGCCAGGAATCCCTCGGCAACGAATTGGTCAGCGCTGTCGGTGATGGTGTCGGCCGCGGTCCCTCCGTCTACAAAGGCGATCGTGTTTGCTTTGTACGTCTCGTCGACCGCCTTAATGGAGACCGCCATCTCCGATTTGACGATGGCGGAATCCAATTGAAATAAACGACGTGCTATCTGCCGACAAGCGACGTTGATCAGGTGGTAGATCCCTGTGTTGGCGACGTCCACCCGGAACTGCATGCTGTTGAACAGATCCTGAACAGTTGACATGGCGCCTCCTGGCTATATGCCGATGATGATTACGTCAAAAGAACCTAATCCGGAGAGGTCTTCCCCTTCCGATACTTCCAGCGGCCGTCCCGCGATCTCGCTTAAGACGCCCCAAATTCCGGCGCCGGTTGCGGTGACGTCGCTCTTGGTGCCGATGACCGTCCCTGTTGCCGGCGCTCCTGCCCCTCTGATGCCTGGGGTAAACCAATCAATAACGGCTTCCCCTGCTGCAGGCGTCCCCAGGTACGGGAGCAGTCGCTGTGTCGTCCCGCTGTTGATGGGAACCTGCCCGGTGTATCCCCATATAAGAATGGGATAGTCGAAGGTGTTGGTGAAGGGATCTTCTCCGGCTTTCGTGGCTCCCTCGTTGTCGAAGGCTCTGTTGGCCAGGAATCCGCTCGCGGGCGTTTTGAGGTAGGTCACCTTCGCCACCTTCGCGTTTTCGTCGGCGTGGGATGCCTTGACGTTGGTCAGGGTCTGGTTGAGATAGAAGGCGACCTCGCCCGATGCGGCGGTGTCGTCCTCATCGATGAGGGTCAGGGCTTTCGCTGTGGCGCTCGTCCGGTCGGCGTACATAATCGCGCAGGCCTTATTCGCCAGGCACGTCGTTGCAGCAGATGCCAGCGTGATGCTCTCGTCCTGCACCAGGCTGTCCCATACCTCTTTCCATGCCTGGGTGACGTAGGTCAGATAAACCGCTTCGTCCAGAGCGTAGACTTTGCAAAGGGTGATGTTGAATCGCGAGGTGTTGGTCGGGGTAAAGATCAGCGCTGCCGTGTCCGTGGCGGTCAGGACCATCGAATAGGTGCCGTCGGCGGAAATTACGTCTCCATCTGTACTCCCAATGCTGGGGGTGAAGGAACCTGCCGTCAGGGTGTCAACGGTAAATTCCAAGTAGTATCTGATGCCCGCTTCCGCTGCGGTCGCGTGGGTCAGGGCCGTGGTCCCGTCGGCTCCCTTCTTTGCGGCGCTGTCAACCGCCCAGTCTGCCGCTGCGAATCCGGTCCATCCTGTATCTGCGGCGAAGGCGCCCTGTCCGGCCAGGTGGTCGTAACCCTTGACACTCAGGGTGGCCTTGTCCCCTTCCGACATCTGTGCATCGAGGGAGATCTCATCATCGCCCGGGGTGACGCCTGTGGATCGGAACTTCTTGTTCTCCGCGATCCGCCCCGCGTTCATAAACCAGGCGGGCGGGTATTGCGTAGTGATGGATTGGACCGGGGTGTCTCCGGTCGGCACGCATTTTTCCTCGTAGACGATCAGCGGTGCCGCTCGGAAAGCCTTAATTTTTTTGTTGAGTAAGTCATACTGGAAGCTGTATCCCATCCCCGGATTGGCCAGGACAAGCTCGACGTCCCGTATGCCGAATAGGGCGTTGGGATCGAACGGCTCCCCTCCGGTCGGATAAGAAGAGCCCATGGTGATCCTGAGACTTCTGGTGGCCCGGTTCCCTATCAAATTATATTCGCTGCGGTCTAATGTTATCCCCATGGATTGCTCCTCCTTTGGGCCTGGTTAATTCCCGATGGCGAGCCAGTATCCTTCAGCGTTGGCCGCTGTTACGATGGTAACCGGATCGACGACGGGAAAGGTTTTGTAGACGACGGGTGCAGAGGCGACGACGGCTGACCCTTTTTGCTGGAGCCATAACTGGTCGACCTTATGCAGTCCGGTCTTGATATCGCCTCCGGCAGATCCGCCAGCGCTGGCGAAGGTTCCGCCTGTTATGCGGTGGGCGCCTACCGGACACTCGAATGATTTGGTTACTGAGAATCCCATGTGGCCTCCTTAAGTGTGGGCATCACCAAAGGCGATGAATGTCCCGTCTGTCCCGTCATCCATGACGACGCTCACGGCAGACCCGGCAACGGGGAGGGTTTCGTTGACAACAGGCGCATTGGTGTTCACGGTGCCTCCGCCCGGCTGCAGGAAAATGGCCTCGCACATGTGGAGCCCGGTGTTGATGTCTCCGCCTGTTTCGCCTCCGCCGTTCGTGTAGGTTCCCATCGTGACCGCCTTATCGCCCCATACGTCTCGTTTCGTTATCGCTGCTGCAAAAGCCATATCTGGCCTCCTTATGGTTAGGGGGTGCGGAGCAGTCCGTGGGAGCCCTGCCCCGCATCAGGGGGTTGTTTGGTTAGTAGCCGGGGATGTCCAGCATGATGATGCTGTAATCCGTGGTTACGTTGACCTGGAGTACCGTACCGACAGCCGCTTCGTCTTCGGCGGTGCCGTCGCGGTCCAGGGGTTCCACTGCGCCAGCGGTGCCGTCGGATACCCGGACATGCTGGCCGATCACGACCGTACCGTCCGTGAGGATCGGGCAGGGGCCTTTGACCTGATTCCAGAAGTAGTAAGCCGCGGTAACCGGAATCAGCGGGACGCCAGCCGGGACGCTGGTCCCTGTCGTCGGGTAAACGATGACGGCATCCTGCGGGTGCTTCGTGAAGGTGACCAGGCTCGTGGTGATAACCAGAGCCACACGGATCGGTTCGTGCAGTTGTACCGTGACCGTGTACGAGTTCGCTGCCGTCGCTGCCGGATGGCCCTTGACGCGATAAATATGGCCCTCGCCGGTCCCATCATTGACGTGCATAAAGCCGTCTTTATAGGCATCCTGTGCGATGGCTCCGCCGAACGTCACGGACAGGTTGGTCGCACCGAGGGCAACGGCGCCCGGCATGGCTTCGTCGTGGGCGTTGGTGTCAGGAACAGCGCTCTGTGTAATTTTGGCCGCAGCCAAAGCTACAGCGCCGTTCTTGGCGTAGGCGAAGACGCGACCGTCTTCGGTGAAGCGCCGGGAGCCGATAGTCTCTTTCTGTGTCGACGATTCTTCGTAGATGCCCTGGGAAAATCCCCCGATTTTTAAGGGTTTCGTATCCATGTGATATCCTCCTGCTGTGTAAGGGTTTATGGTGACCCAGGGGCTTTGTGTTCCCCTGGGCTTCCGTTTTTTATTTGCCGATCGTTTAGGTCAGACCGGTCTGTGCCGCCTGTGCCTTCCTGCGAGAACAGATGATATTACCGTCCCAAAAGATCTTCATCGACTTGGCCGCGAGGCCGGTGACGAGCAGATCTCCCCATGCGGTGCGGGTCATGAATCCATCCTTGTGAATCGCAAACCCGATATGATTTTCGTTGAGGAGATACAGGTGGCCGGTCGGACAGTAATCGTCGGCCGCGAGGATCTTCCCCTCGAAGACGACGTTGGTAAACCCGGCGTTGCAGGTGTCCTTGTCCTCGGTGAAGCGCTGCTGGGTCTGGAGGATGGCCGAGACCTGGTTAAACAGGGCCTCGGGCATGACGCCCAGGTTCGGCTTGCCCTTGGCTCCGTCGTTCACCTTGGCGCTGGAGGCCAGGGTCCGGATGACGGCGAGGGAAATGCCCGCAGCGTCGGTCGTGTTAACAGCAGCCCAGGGCGTGGTGAGGTCTGCCGAGACGAGGTCGTTCGGTACGATGTGGCCGTAGGCGACCGTGTCGGCTCCCAGGCATACAGACCCGAGGCCATTAATCTCCTCGGCGCCGTCGGCTGCAGATGCGTACAACTGCGTGGCCAGGATCTTGGTGAGCGATTCCTGGGCGCTTTCGATCTTCTCGGTGACGAGGCTGACTTCCGCGTACTCTCCGGCGTTCTTCATTTCGTCGGTGCGGTAGAGGGTCGCGTTGGAATAGGCATGCTTCCAATCGTAGTACGCGGCGTTGATATTCTGCCGGTCGTTGCTGGACAGGGTGGAGTTGCGGCTATAAAATCCCGCTTCCGCGCCGTCATAGCGCAGTCCGATTCGGATGTTTTCGCCACCAGCGGGGCGATCGAATAGGCCCTTCTTTTTGTTCATGAGACGGTCGAGCAGGAAGCTGGAATTGAAATAGATATCGACCGCTTTCCGATTGTCGGCTTTGAAGTAAGCCTTCGTGATTGCATTTAATTCAGTGAATGTAAGAGCCATAGTGTTCCTCCTTGATCAGGGGGTTGCTTAAGCGCCTGCGCCCTGCCTCATCGTGTGGAGCAGATTGGCGAGACCGGCCTTCAGTCCCCCATGTTGTTTGGTGTCGTTGAGTTCCGTGGCATCGCTGCCCGGTACCTGGATGCTTGCGGCGGGTCCTCCGCCTAAGACGTGTGCCTTCTGTTTGGACGCGATCCTGGCGAGAACTTCCTTCTCCGTGTCGGTCTTTGCCTTCGTGACGGCCTCCTCGATTTCTTTCGCGTGCTGCGTCTTCATGTCATTGACGACAAAGCGCAGATGCGCGGACATGGGGGTGTGACCGGGATGGGCATCGATGAATTTCTTGATCTCTCCAGTCTTCCATCGTTCATTAAAGTCGGGAAATTCTGCCGCGTGGCTGGCGTATTCCTTATTGATCGCGTCCTGCCGGGAGTGGGTCTCGGCGTTTTGACTGAGGTTCTTCAGCAGGTTGTGCGTGATCTTGGCTTCGAGGTTGGCCTCGTATCCCTTGGGATCGTTGGCCTGCCATTGGGCGAGCTCGTCCTCGGGCATGTTGGAGGTGTCCTTATAGGGGAGCTCCTCCGCCTTCGCTGGCTTCGGGGGCGGCTCGACAACTTTCGTCAGGATCTCCATCTGCGCCTCCAGGCGCTCCCTGGCGATTCGCTCCTTGTCCCTCTCCACTCGCAACTGCTGAAATCTTGGGTGCTGGTCGAAGCGAGTTTCTTCATCGCCCTTGTCAGTCCCGCCTTTATCCGCTTCGCCGGTTGTATCCTCCTCGGCAGGGGGTTTGCCTTTGTCATCACTCGCTGCGCCTTTATCGTCTGCGCCTGACGGGGTGCCTGCATCGTTGTCTGTATCAACGGTACTGGCATTGAGTGTGTCATCAGCATTGTTGGGACGATCGGAGCCGACGAGTCCTCCGATCTCTCCGGTCTCTGTGGCCGGTAGGCTGCTATTTAGCGTCTGGCTTCCCTCATTCGCTTCCATGTGGCTTTCCTCCTTTGGGGAATAAAAAAACCCCGACGGCTGGAGAACTGTTTCTCCAAACCGACGGGGCTTTAGTTAGCGTGGTCGATGTCCTTCGATGGGTGGCTCGGGCCTCTGCCAGAGCGTGCCGAAGAAGGCGCTATGTCTTTCTACATGTTAATCGTCTCACCTTTTAGGTATTTATCAAGCGCTATTGTTATTCCCTTGAGCGCCCTGTTTAATACCAATAAAACCATCCTCGCCTGCGGGCTAAGGTCAGGAGGCGTTAACCGTGAGGGCGCGGCTTTTTCTGAATGACTCATAAACTTCCTTCTTTGCTTTGGTCATGTCCACCTTCTCCGGCCGCTTGTAAACCGGGGGACCGCCCTTCTCGTTCTCCGCGTATCTGAGCCCTTCCGCCTTCAGGTAGCGGTTCAGGTTCGCTCGGGTGGGACGCTCTGCCAGTTCCCGGACGTGTGGCTTGTCGGATTTCCTGGCTGTGTCCGGATCCAGGAGCGCCTTGGCTGCTTCCCGGATGTGGACCGCGTCGTCGTTCGCTGTGTTAACGCGGCCGATGGCGATAATGCGCTTTGATTCGTTCCAGCACCAAGGGCAGGTGCTCTTCCAGTTGCCTGCGTCAGTCATTACGTCCACCTCAATTCGCCCGCATGCTGGGTTCTGGCATCGAAAGTCTACAATGATCATGGCGTTGTCCCCCCCTGACGTAAGTGCCGCAAAGCGGTTTCCCTCTGGAGATTGATTGTATATTTGTCGAGGATCCCCCTGGCTGTCGCGTATGAAGTACTTTTCTCAAAAGAAATGCCGGATTTCATAACGTAGACCAGGCGGCTAAGCTCCGCGCTGTCGCTATAGTGTAAAATAGCCGCTACTGCGGTCGGATCAACTACCGTCTCGTCAGGTTGTGACGTCGGCTGCGGATTGCCCATGGCAGCGTAGGATGCGAGGGCCCCCTCTGCTTCCTGGATTGAGCATAATATCGATTCATACCCACCAGCGGTCATCATGATTTGTATTTCTCTCTGCTTGTCCTTGTGATGGCTTGCCCTTGACCGCTTAACCACTCGTATAGATTCGATTCGGTCAATGAGTACCGCGAAATCCTTAAATCGATAGATCATAACTGTTCCCCTTCCTGCTTTTAAAGTACCCTAACTTTCGGAGCGCCTCGTCATCGCTGAGGCCTCCGTCTACTGTCATGATGCAGAATCGCTCCTGCGTCTCAATCGATGCCCTGATGAGGACCAGGGGGATTGGGTTGTCGGTGGTTTGGGTCATTCCCCAGGCCCCTTCTCCTTCTGGTCCTTAAAGGACTTGAATTTGTCCTCGCCGTCCATGGGTTCGATGCCGATCTTGTGAATCTCGAATTCGGCCCGGGTGTTCTCCTCCGCTTTCCCATCGACCCTTTCATTCTGGTTCTTCGACCGACTGATCACAACGGCCTCAATCTCCATCCGGACCTTGGTCTTCGCCGGGAGGTCTTCATAGTCGATATCCAGTTTCTTTAACTGGTCGGCATCGAGGCTGATCGTAAGCGGCCAAATGTAGTCGGTTGTCGTGCAGCATTCAATTGCCCCGTTCTTCTCGCCCTTCTTCGGTGTCACTTTGACGTTTGCCATCTTCATGGGTGTGTCCTCCTTGTTATTCCTTCTTTCCGTTTTTCAGGATGTACGCGAGGCCATCCGCCTCCGTATTAATGCCGATTGATTCCGGGTCGATCCCCGTCTTCCGCATGAAACCCTCCATCCAATAGGTGGGGTGATCCTTGGACTTTAGGGGCTTCCCTTCTCCCGTCGATGACGGCCAATGAAGCATGCCGTCTTTTTTGTTTCTAACCGTTGGCGTAATCCCGGCATCAAAAGCCGACCGATAGTCATACTTGTCTGTATTCAGGTCCGGCTCCTCTCCGTACTTTTCTTTATACTCCCCAAACCATTGCGTCCCGCGGATCCATTCCTGGAACTGCGCCTCTTTATTGGGGACAACTGTTCCGTTCTGGCTGGGGACTATCACCTCCGGGCCCTTCTCTCCTACCAGGTACGGTTTGCCTGCTGTTACGGGACCGCCATCTGCCCGGGCGCCCATGGGCTGCATTTCCGCGTCCAGGTTGCCTTCCTTCTCGTTATTGCTAACCAGGCCGGCCTCGTTGTACCCGGCGGGGAGCGCCTTGCTGTCGGGCGTGGGGGGCGGTGGGACCGTGTCCTCTTCTTCCGGGACGACGGCCGGGGTAATATCTACGAGCGGAGGCCTGGGCGTTGGTCCGGCCTGTGGCTTCAATTCGCCTGCGGGCTTCTCAGGGGGCTTTCCCTTGTCTTTCAGGATCGTCTCCGCTGCCTCTTTAGCTCCCGGCATGTTGACGGGCGTTGCAGCTTTCCGGGCCATGGTGATGTCGTTGACCGTCCGGGCTTCCTCCATGGCGAGCTTTTTGTTGTCGAAATGGACACCTGCCAGGGCTACTCGCTGCCCGACCTTCTCTGATTCAATCTTCGCGCTGACGAGTTCCGCTTCTTTCGCAACGAGTCCGATCTCTGCCCCGGTCTTCTGCGCCTGGGCATTCTTCGCGGCAGCTTCGGCCTTCTTGACTTCAACTTCTGCCTGCTCGGCCGGTGGCGTCTGCTGCTCTGGGTCGGGCATGCCGGCCATGGCTCGGGCCATCTGCTGAATGAATACCTGAAAGGGCGGAAGCTGTCCGTCCTCGATGGCCTTCGCTATCTCCTTGGGCTCCATGACAGCGACCTGCCCAAATAGCTGCAGGAGCGGCTGGGGTACGCCCATGGCGCCCAGGTTGGTCATCACCTGGCCAACGGGTCCGGCGTTCATCCTCTCGATGATCTCCTTGCGTCCGTTTACTCCGAGCTCCTTCAGGGTGTACGGCCGGTCCACTACACCTTTTTCGTATAGATGCATGGCCTCCTCGCGCTTCTGGACGTTAGACGTCGGGAGGGTGGAACCGGAAACGACCGTCAGCCGACAGGGGATGATCAGGTCCGAGCCCTTGATCTTCTTCGCGACCTTGATGCCGTTCTCGTCCTCGTAGCTGATGTATCGCTCCTCCGTGTAGAAGTTCTGCGCCATACTGATAAACATGCGGCCGATGTCCCGGCACAAGCGGCCGTAACTCCTTGTCTTGCCTCTCATCATGGTCTGGTTGCGTTCCTGGATGATGGCCAGGGCTTTGTAGGCGATCACGTCCCCGGCGTTGTTCCCTCCGGATGATTTCTGATCGGCCTCGAATGTCCCGGCGACCAAGAAGTACAAGTCCTTGAATAGGGTGACGGATGCGACGATGTCGCTGTCTCCCTGGGGGACCGTGAGCCAATGGATGGCGTTGGCTTCCTCGGCGTTGACCGGATTGATCACCGAGACGTAATTCGTAAAGGCGTCGTTGTCTACGCCACTTGTTAGCGGGTTGACGATCTTCTTTCGGATGGCCGTATCCTTCTCGAGGATCAACTGCGAGAGGGATTTATTGGTTTCGAAGTTCAGCCATTCCAATTGTTCCAGGTCCGAGGATCCCCAGGCGTTGACGCTGTCCTTAATGCTGTTGGCCGCGGTGAAGGGATATTTATCGAAGAGATAGGTCATCTGCGCCTTCTTATCGTCCAGGTCGTCGTTGACGTTCGGGTTGCTGACGTCCTCCAGGACCAAATCGCCGTTGATGGCGACGACCTTCCGGATGTTCCCCCGGTATTTGGATTTCGTGTACTTGACCTTCCCGGGTTCGTCCTTCTCCTTCTCGTCTTTGGCGTTCTTCTTGTCCTCGGTTGCGCTGGTGTAGTCTTTGCACCAGATCTCGCAGACAAGCGCTTCTTCCTCGTTAATCTCCTGGGCGCTTTTCCAGTTGAAGAGGTTCCTGGCGATACCGGCCAGGGTGGTGATGATGTTCTTGGGTGCCTTTTTGCTGGACGTCCCCTCGAAATCCCGGCGCTCGTCCTTCAATTCTTCGATGATGTCGCTGTCGGGTTTAATCTCGTCGGCGTGGTCCGGGTATTTCCGCTTCAGGTCTCTCACCGCCATGGGGTAAAAGTGGAGAACGGCCGCTGCTTTCTGGATATCGCGGGGGTTTCTGATGGCCTTGGTCGGGTACCATCCGAAGTGGAAGGGATCCACAATGCAAGTTTCGACTTCTCCCAGGGGGCATTCCTCCGTGTTAAAGATCACCTTGGCAATGGCGATGCCGTATGTCTCCCCGTTCCGCACGTTGCTGTCGAAGATGTCCTGCTGCTCCTGGTCTACCCACCAAAAACTGGCGGCTTTCTGCAGGAGCTCGAAGGCCTGGTCTTCCTGGTCGTTGGCCGGCGCTCCATCGTCGGCGTCAATAAGCTGGGTCACTTCAAACGTGGGGTCATTGTCGGTGAGCATGTTGCAGGTCCGCTGGACATGGACGTGGCAGAGGTTGACGCTGACTGTCGGCACCTCGACGGTGCTTTTGAAGTGTTTGTTCCGGACGAGCTCGTGGTGTCGGCAATACTTCTCCGGGAGCCCCTGGGCGTTCTTGTCCTCGATCACTTCGTGGAGGATTTCAAAGACCCTTTTGCCTACCTCGGGATCTCCCTCTGGCGGGAGCAGTTCGTTGCTTGCCTTCTTCTTGTCGTCTGACATGGTGCCTCCTATTCGTTGCAGGCGATCGCTTTGTTCGCCCACATGATTGCTTCTTCCAGTTTCGTGATGGCCAGCGACTTCTCGCGGCTCTCCGGGCATAAGGTGTTGATCGCAACCGCCAGGGCCTTCCCCTCCGTCCGGAGGATCTCATACTTTGCGGGCTGTCCCTCTTTCGGTGCGTGGTATGTGAAGCTGTTGTCGATCTGTTCTTTCAGCATGGTTGATCTCCTATCCTTCCAGCGCCCGCTTTTCGCGGCGCCTGTCTGATCGTCTGTGGTTCTTTTTGTGTAGTGCCATCTGGACGCGGTTATATTTCTTCCCGCAGATTTCACAGGTGAGGAGCTTGTCTTCCCATGCTTCCTCTGGTTCCTCGGGGATCTCGGCTTCCATCTCCTCTTTGTCTTCCAGGGCTGGGAGCATGGAGGCCACCACTTCGTCCTGGGCGTCGGTGGGGATGTAATGGAGCCGTCTGCTTCCGTTGGGTCCGGCGATCTCGATTCGGTCCTGGCCGATAAAAGGTCGGAATCTGCAATGCGGACAGCGCATCCACTCCCACTCGGCGCTGGGATCAAATGGCGGCGGGTATCCATGGTACTCGTCCTGGGACAGGAACATGCTGCCGGTCATGGGTAGGCGTAGGTCTCCCAGCCTGGCGGTGGCTATCTTTTCCTTGCAGATGCTGCAGTATACTGCGACGACGGTATCCTTATTCACTTCTTAATCCTCCTCTATTGTGGGGATGCGTACTTCGCCCTTCGGCAGTGGCGGTCTGAGCGCCCTGATATAGGGGTCTTCTTGTAACTCCGTGGGGATAATGGGCGCCTTTATCGGCTGGACCTTGGCGATTCCGGTGCGAGGCCCTGGTGCTTGTGGTCCAGATGCCTGGCCCATACGAAACCCGGCGAACAGAAATGCCAGGAAAACGGCTGCGAGGGCGGTTACAATGAGCATTCCGATAAGAACATCAATCAACGTCATGGTATAAGGTCTCCTTTTCTTTAGGCATAAAGCGCATCATGTCCTTCATACTTGCAGTGGGTTCTGGATCCGGACGCCTTAGAATCATGTCGATGTGGCGTTCAGCCTCTGTCTTGTATTTCTTTTCCTTCTTGTCTGTTCCTGCCATGTCTTCCATCATCTTTCCGACAATCGAGAGGTTGTCGACCTGGTCGTCGTGTTCGCCCTTGGGGAAGCGTCTGATCTCGTGTTCCAGGGGTTGCAGCCATTCGGGTTGGTCTACGCCTCGCTCCGGGAGGATTACGAGCCCTTGTCTGGCCCTGCCCTGGATAGCGCGGCCGTTCATCATCTTGTCTTTATTCATCGGGATTGTGTCCTGGATGTTCAGGATCACATTCTCCTCGATCATCATCTTCTTCAGGAAGGGGCCGATCGTCCGGATGATCATGTCCTTCTGGATCCCCCACATGAGGGGTTTGTAGTCCTTCTGTACCTGGAGCATCTTCGTTGCCGTCTCGTATGAGTCCCATCGTCCTCTGATCACATCGAGGACGTAAATCCTCCCGCCCTCCCCTACGCCGACAACCATGATGCTGGTATAGTCGGCGGTCTGCCGCTCGCTCAAAGCGCAATCGATGGCCGCATAAATCCGGAGAATCTCCGGCCGGTTGCGGTACCGTGGAAACCAGGCCAACTGGAAATAAGCGTTGTCGTTCTCCGGGCTGGGATCGAGCAGATACTGGCAGGAGAATATGTACTCTCCGACCGTCGGGTCAGTCCGGAGGCTGTTGAGCTTTTCCAGGTCGAACTGCTCCGGCCAAAGCGCAGCGCCGGTGATTGGATCGATCGCTGGCCGACGGTATATAGTGTACCCGGTTCCTGGTTTGGACATGTCGCAATGAAGATCGCCGTCGTCATAGATCGTTCCGGCGATTTGGATGTTTCCCCCTGTTTGCAAGATCGAGGACCGCATGAGGCCATAGGCGTCCCTGTTTTTATCCATCTGAGTGCGTGTCGTGCAGGTCTCCGGGGTGACGATGTCGTCGCATTTGATAGTCGGGAAATGGAGGCCAGTCGGCTGGTTTTCGAGGCTCGTTGCAAGGAAGGAAGGTTCCTGGCGCCCATCGTGGAGAGGCATGATGAATTCTTCGTCGGTCCACTTCGGCGCATCTTTGAAGGGATTGGCCCATACCAGGTCGGGAAAGAGCTCTCGTAGGGCTTGGTTCTTCTCCAGGTGCCATTTGATGGCTCTGGTCTTTTTTGTGGCTCGTTTGAGGGCGTCACAAACAATGGCGATGGGTTCCGCTGGTCGGTTGAGGTACGTCTGGATTGATCCGCTGATGGTGAAGATCTGCGTTTTGCAGTGGCCCCGGGGGAGCAGGTAAAGGCTGAGGTTGATCCCCTTCTGGATCTCGTGGCAGAAATCCGTATGAACCGGCGATGTAAGCCAGGTGTACCCGAGTATAACTTTCGCCAGAAAGTAGAGATCATGCTTTGCTATCTCCCGGATCAGCGTTCGACGGTGCTTCGGGTCCCGCAGGGAATCCAAAGCCAGACAATATCTCTCGAAGTACGGGTCCGATCTCATCATCGAGGCTATGTTTATGCTCATGCTTTCCGCCTATCTCTCCTTCGTGTTTCAGGTTCTCCTGGCGTATCCATCCCGCTCTGCGTTCCAGGAAAAACTTCATAGCCTCCAGGTCTCCGGCTGCGGCTTTGTTGTATAGTTTGTTGGCGATCGCGGCGACACCTCTCGCCCGCCCATGCGCGAGGGCCTGCGTAAATTGCGCTTTTTGTCTCTTGTACTTATAGAAAGTGGTGGTGCTGATATTTAAATAATCAATGATTTCTTGGTCAGTTAGACCTTGTGCGGCGAGGGATATTAGTTCTTTTTCCTCGATCTCGATGGGTTTGCGTCCGGCCTTGGCCATGACTGTATTTCGCTCCTTTTTGGCATCTTTTACCTAAATCTTGGCGCATTTTTGCCATTCAACAAGCATTATTTGACATATCTCGGAGTGGTCTTTTTTTGTGGGGGGGATTTATTGCGCCTGCAACTTCCTGATTTGATGCGTCTATTAAAGAAACTGAGATATATTTCACTATTCCTTGCGGAAATAGCTTGCATTGCTTTCATTCGCAAGCTATAACGGGGCCGTCTTCTGGTATTGTTTATCAATTCAATAACTTAAACTTTATGGAGGTGTGGTCATGAAAACGAACGTATGTGATGTCTGTTATTGGTCCTCTGGTCTCCTGGTTAAAGCGTCCCATCGGACTACTATCAAAGAAGGCTCCGGGTTTGGCCGAATCGTTTATGATGTCTGCCCGGACCATCGCAATTTTACAAAGGGCCTTTCCTTCAAAGACGCTCAGGATAAAGTGAATGGTTTGTTCTCTGGTTCCCAAAGGAGGGAGGGCTAATGGAACGCGAATTCAAATCCTCTCCTCGTGGTCGTATGGTCCTGGCTGCTCTGCACAGTCTTCATTGCTTCCATCCGGAATGCGCTCCGGCTGGTGCGGTCCCGGCCTTTGTCCTCACAAAGCAAACATATTGCGCGGCCTGTCACGAGCCGCTGTATAAAAAAGTCAAAGGGGGTCCTAATGGAAAAGATTAAAGGCGGCGTCGGTATTTTGTTTGTCCGGGATGTGGACCGGGGTCTCATGGCCGAGGTTCGGGCACTCGCGGTTCTACGTGATCTCCCGATGCGCATGGCGGTTGAGGATGCCCTGCGAGATTATGTCAACAAGCTGGCTCCGTGGGGCCAAAAGGAGGGGGAATAATGTTCTGCGTAATGTGCCAGGTGCCTGGTGGGGTGACGGGTACTCGTCAGGGCTTTCTTAAAGATCCCAGCGGCGAGGTTGTTGAGTTCGAGTTCCGGGAAGCTGCCGAGAAGGAAGCTCGGCGGCGGTCCGAGAAGCGGAATGCCAGCAATGGGTGTGCTTCTTTCCGCTATTGGGTTGAGGAGGTGGCATAATGGCAAAGCATTCGCTCGAAAATTCGCAGTGTTGTCTGGTGTATGACGACGAGAAAAAGGAAATCTTCGGCCAGGACCGTACTGATCCGTACAATGACCCGGCGTTCTACACGAAATCTAAACGCGGGCTGGCAAAAGCCTGGAACGCTATGCAGACCTTGTGGACCGTCGAGACCTCGATGCATGACGCTCTGGTAATCTGCCAGGCTCATAAAATCCGGACGCATTATTGGTGCATGGTGGATTGATCGTCTCCTGGGGTTCGATAAAAAAGGCGCCTTCCTTGTTGGGTTGGCGCCTTTGCTGTTTCTGTCATTGTGCGGGGCAGGCTGACAACTTAAGCGAGCAGCTCGTTCAGTAACGCCCGCAGCTTCTTTTCCCTGGTCTTGGGGTTAGATGCCAGGATGCCGTAGATCTTCGTCACGAGTCGATCGCGGTAGATGGGATTGAATTCCGGGTTTTCGTCCGGTTCGCTTAGTCCGTTTCCCGGGCTGGTTTCTGTTTCGGGATCTGTTTTGTCACATTTGCAAGGATTGCCGTCTGCTCCACAGGCGCCTTCTTCTTGGCCTCTTTTGAAGTAGAATCCGCTATAATTAATTTCTCCATAGAGCGGCTCTTCCCTATTTTTGTAATTACTTTGGTTTATTAATATTCGGGCCATCTGCTCTAATTCAGCGACAACTTCCTCGAGTGTCTCCCCTCGCCTAAAAAAGCACAAGGCGCCGAATCCATCCATCTGAATGGTCAGAAAACCATCCCCATACCCATCCGGGAGCAATCTAATTTGGTTGAGCCCTTTCATCCCTTCTCCTCCTCTACAGGTATCCCCTTGGCCGTGTAGCCTCCCATCAGCGATGGCCTGGTCCCTTTGACATCGATCGTGTATTCCCCCTCTTTGACCAAGAATCCCAGGTCGTAGTCCGGAATGTCCTCGTTCTCCTCGACCCTGATCACTTCAAACTGCGGGGAGGCGCCCATAATAACCAAGAATCCCCCGATGGTCACCTCCGCTTTCAACGGGAGTAGGTGCATCTTGCTGATGAGATTGGCGAAGACCTGCGGGTTCTGGTGAATCTCTGCGAGCTTAAAGGTAATCGTCCCCAGGCGTCTCAGGAATGACGGGTCCATTGCGAGCTCCGGCGCCGACGTGTAATCGCCTGTAAAGAATAAATCCGCCTTTACTCCAGTGACCTGCCCGACCATGTCCTTGATAATCCAATCGCTGGGATTGATGGCGACCATTAACCCGTCGTAGGTTTTAATCCATCCAGATCCGCTTTCCCCCAGGATGATGCCCTGGTTGGTTGTCGCCTCGGGGTTCTGCTCATCGATCCCCTGCCATTGCTCTGCGTTGATAATTTTTCCCTTGCTCTTGAATATCATGCTTCCTCCTTCTCTGCGGTTTTGCCGGTGAACTGTTCCCAGCGTTTCACAATTACATCATTGTACCTCTCATCCAGTTCGACCAGCCTGGCGCATCGTCCTAACTGCTCCGCTGCCATGAGAGTGGTCCCTGATCCTCCGAAGGCGTCCAGGACAATTTCGTCCTTGAATTCCGAGGTGCTGTTGCCGATCATCGATGCCACCAGGCCGATGGGCTTCATCGTTGGATGAAGATCATTTACCTGCGGCCGGTTCTCCCGGAAGATCGTCGTGGGGATCTCCTTCAATAGTTGGTTGATCATGGCGATGAGGTCGTCCTTCGCCATCTTCTGTAGGTCGACCGGGTCTTCGATCACGGTGGTCAGGGTGAAATCCTCGCAGAAATAATGCGCGGCTCCTTCTCTCCAGCCGTAAAGAATCGGCTCGTGCTTCCAGTTGTAATCGTTCCGGGAGAGGACCGCGCTGCTCTTGATCCATATCAAGCTCTGGCTCACGTGGATCTTCGCGTCGACCAGCGCCTTCCGGAATTCAGCGGAGTTGATATCGGCGTGGGCGACGTAGAAACATCCCCCTGGCCTCGTGTGCATGGCCATGTTTTTAAATGCGTCCTGGAGCATGGTCTGGAGTCCCGCTCCTCGGAGCTCATCTCCGGCGATCGCCTTGTGCTGGATGCCTGACCGGGCCTTGTTGAGGAAGTCGTTCTTCTCGGTGTAGCTTACTCCGTAGGGAGGATCGGTCCAGACCATGTCGGCCTGCTCCCCATCCATAAGCCGGTCGAGGTCTGCGGCTACTGTGGCATCCCCACAGATGAGCCGGTGTCGGCCGAGTATCCAGACGTCGCCCTTCTTGGTGATGGGGTTTTCGATCTTGTCCCTTTCCTCGGGTCCATTGAGGTTGTCCTCCTTGATGTTCCGGCCTTTGACGACCGGCGCCATGATGTCCCGCAGTTCGTCCTGTGTGAAGCCGAGGAGGTCCATGTCGAAGTCTCCGGCGTCAAGCTGGCCCAGGAGGTCGGCCAGACCCGGGAGGTCGAATTCTCCGCCGTGTTCGTTGGCTGCGATGTTGGCTGCGATCTCTTTCTGCGTGTCCCAATCCACTTCCCGGTATGTCCATCTGCCGTAGGGGGTCTCGACGTATCCCTGGGCGACGGTCCCGACATTGTCCTGGTGTGGTTCCTTGGTAATTTTCCAGGAGGGATCGAAGTGTTTGCATCTCTGGTGACCGCCAATAAGTGTCCCGGTCTTTACGTTGCGGACGACCCCGGAGAGGTCTCCGAATTCCTTCATGGCCTTGCCCAGGGCTTCCAGCTTCCAATCGCTGATTTTCCTGGGGTTGTACTTTGCTGGTGCCAAGTCCTTTACCTGCATGCGTCCCCCTGTTTTAGTCCTTCTCTAATCTCAATTAATTGGTCGACGGTCCACTTGCAGACCGCCCTCGCTGCCTGGGTGATGGTGCCCATACGCTCGGGACCCAAAAAGCGGGCCTCGATCATTTGGCGAAATACTGTCGGGTGTTTCTCCGCCTCTCGGTGATCCCCTGGGCAAAGGGTGATCCCGTTATCGAGCATGTAACGGCTCCCATGGTTGCCACGGCCCCATATGTGGTGCGCCTCCATATCGTCCCCGTACCTGCTGCAGCCAGGATATTGGCATTGATACCCGTCCCGTTCCTTGATTCGCTTGCGCCATAATTCATCACATTGGTCCTCGAGTGTTTTTTTGCTGGGGGTCTTCACCGCTTCGCTGCTGGCTTCCGGTAGCCATCCAAGAGCATCTCCATTACTTCCATGTCCGACATGCCTGCCAGCGCATATAAGGTTTTGATTGCACGGCCGTTGTCAACACACCAATCGTGCGGTGTGTAATGTTCCATTTTGTACCCCTCCTTGAAGTGCCGTCCCTCGTTTATCCCGGCGCTCAGTTTGTCCCGTCTTTTTTCGCAGAGCGACAGGCGGGGGCGGACGGCTTCCTGCTCGATCCTCTCTCCGTCATGGCTCCCGCCGACGATTACGTAGGTTTGCATCGGTTCCTCCTCGCTGCCTTCGCCTCCATCCGGGCCTTCTGCTTCTGGCGCCTGGCTCGTTCTTTCTCCCCCTGGTGGCGAACGTGGGGTTCTTTGAACGTGGTCATCTTGGGCATTCCTCCCGGTATCAGTCCTGCCATTAACGATCCCATCAGGAGTGTTGAGTTTCGGCGCCGGTCTCCGGAAATTACGCGGACCACATTGTCGCTATCGTCTGAATTGCTCATGCTGTGGCTACCTCCAGGTCATCTTTCTCCAGTTCTTCGACAGTCATCTTCAGCCGTTTGGCCAAGCGCTCGAAGTGTGTTCGTATCCACTCGGCCATTTTCATCCCTTTGCTCTCCTCCGCTCGCCGCTCATACCTGGGCTTCGCCAGGAGCCATTCTTTCCAGAGTCGGTCCATCTCCGCGAAGTAGATGTGATTCCACTTGATGTACCAGGCTTCCCGTTCCGCGATGGTCGATCCTTTGGGGTATCGTTCTCCCACCACAAGATTTGCGTGTTTTACGGCATAGGGGATGAAGCGGTTTCTTTCCTGGCAGTATTGCTCATCCATTTCTTGCTCCTTTCAGGGTTGGTTGATGGTTGTAGGTTTTCCGTCAGGCGGGTGAAGATCCTGCGGAGACAATAAGATCGGCCCAGGGATATTACCGTAAACCAGGCGCCTATCCAGAGGTTCGTCCGGAGGGGTACGTGGATGCCAAACCAGGGGAAGATGATCACTTGAGATGCGATCGCTACTCCGTAGCCGGCCAGGACGTTGGTGATGGATTCCAGGGCGCTGTGCTTTTTCTGCTGCATTGGTTGTCCTTTACACGAGGAACCGGTCCCGAAGACCCAGATTGTCGATTACGTCGTCGAGACTGCGAGCGACGAATCCGATTCCTCCATTTTGCCGGATGTTATCCAGGAATCGCTCTTGCTCAGGGCTTACTTTCCCAATTTTCGTCTTGATTTCGATGCCCAGGAACTGTCCCTTGTAAATCCCCAGGATGTCCGGGACGCCTTTCGTCCCCATCATTCCGCCCCAATTCTTCCAGTGGAAGATCTGTAGGCTGCTCAGTAGGTCACGGATGCTCTTAGTGATCGCGGCCTCGGTGTGGGGTGCTGGTGGTTCCTTCTTCTTCCGCTTCAGTGTGTTCATTCTATGGCCTTCCTCCGGCGATCATTTTTAATTCCGGCTCATGTCCGATTTTGACGATCTTCGTCTGCTCGATTCCGTTCTGCCCCTCGTGGATCCCGGGAAGGTATCGAGGGTGTCTGTCGCTCTTGGCCATGATCGAATAAAGGCGTTCGAATTCTTTCTGCTTCCACTTGAGTTCGGCATCGAGCCAATTACCTGCGTCCGGCCATCCCCCGAGGAATTGAAGTACCGAATGGATGATGGGGTCTTCAAACTGGACGCTCTCGTATGCCCCTATCCGTCTTATCGCCATAATGGTCTCGATCCAGGCGGTGGTGGCCTGGTCCTCAGTCGTCCCCTGTATCTCCTGGATGATCTCCGCGGGCTTTGGGAAGCTGGGGTAAACGCGGCCGATGATCATTTTTTTGACGGCCATCTCGATGTCCTCGATGTGGTATGTGGTCAGGGCGTTATAGTAGATGTCCACTTTTAGGGCGGAGATCGCCTTCCCTCCGTCAAATACCTCAGCCAGGGATGCCATGCATTTGGCGAATTTAACCGAGTCTGTCTTGTTCAAGGGGTTCCTCCTGCTTGTCGTTGAGCCATTGTTTGATGCCCGAGAATTTCGTGGGCATTGGCGAGTATTCGTCTTCCCATCCCTTGGCGTTTAGCCAGGTGGCTGGGTATGGGATGTATTGCCCGCCCTCCTTTGTCCAATCCTCTGATCGTGTTGCCATCGATATCGAGGTGATCATTCGTTCCAGTAGGGTATTGTCTGGCTTGATCTTAAGGAAGGCCCTCTCCGCGTCTCCCTTCTTTCGTTTTTTCGGATATGCGGTCCAGAAGATTTCAAACCTTTTGACCATAAGTGTTTCTGTTTCTGTTTCTGTTTCTGTTTCTGTTTCTGTTTCTGTTTCTGTTTCTGTTTCTACGCGACACTCTCGCGAGTCATTCGCGAGGATATCGGGAGGCGGGTATGGATTCCTTTGTTTTGACGGATGGTCTACTTTTTGGTGATCAAGGAAGTGTTTGATATAAAAAAAGGTTTCGTCGTTATGCTTAAAGGGGATGATCATCCTGGAGGCTTCTATCTCTACAATCCATTTCTTAAATTCCGATATTTTGAGGTCGTCATCGTAGGGGAAGAGTTGGGCCTTTAACCAGGATGGGTGTCCCTTCACTATTCCATAGTCATCCGAGGCACTCCAGAGCCCGATGTAAGTCAATCGAGCCTCTCGCGAGAGTTTCGCGAGCTTCTCATCCGACCAAAATTCTGGCTTTATAGATCGTGTTCTTGGCATCTCACACCTTCCTCATTGGTGTCCTCATGGTTAATGGGGGAGGCCCGGTGAGGAGCCGGGTGTTCGGTTATAAGCCTATCCCCCATTTTACAATCCATCTCCATCATTCTCCGCTCGGCGCCTACAAGTCCAGCACAGGCGGAAATCATCATATTCCCCTATCTCGACAATGTTTTTGCATTGCTCTCCCGTTACCGGGTCCCATCCTATGCATCGCCTCGTCCGGCCGCTTGTCTTCTTCCTTCTGTCTGTGATCCTCGGTCCGGTCATGCCTTTCTCCAAAAATATTAAAAAATAATATTCCCATGTTGCTGGGCTTCACTTTTTTTGATATTTCTGTTCACAAAAGCGGGATCTTTGGCAATTTCATGGGAAAGCAGGCATTTAATGGCAAGGGAGGCGGCGTCGGATCTTTTTCGGTGATGCTGATAGCAGTAATCATCCAAGGCTTTAAGAAGGGGTGCTTCGATTGAGATGGTTAAATTCTCAATATCGTCGCACTTTGGCATGGATTCCCCCTTGCATTTCTGACGTGTTTTCGATAGGAAATAAAAGATCCCGGATGGAGACTGCTCCTCCGGTTTCCTGTTCTATTTTAAGGGCTAACTTCCGGCCAGGGAAGGCCGCTTGCTGGCAGAGATTGTTTATATAATTCTTTGTCGTCCCAATTTTGCGGGCGAATTCTTCTCGGTCTCGTTTTGCAAGGTATGTTTTTAAGTCCATGGGTACGGTAAACCATAATTGTTTTCGCAAGTCAACTATTTTTATTTACCGGAGGCACCATGAAAATATCGGAGCTTAAAAAAATCAATCTGGAGCGGCTCTGCCAGGAGCAAAGAGTCGCCTCCGGGCGGCTTTTCTGTTTTAAATCCCCATCTAAAAATAGTTTACTTGTGGTCAACCTTTTTTGTTGACATGAGTAAATGGTTATGGTTTACTGCCCTCAACAATACGAAGGGGGTAAACATGCTGACATATCAATCGTGCGAAAATGTCCTCTGGTCCCGAATCAAAAAAGGGGCCGTCATTGTCTTTATGGCTACCGTTATTGGCGTGGCCGTCTATCACATCATCATTCCCGGGTTGAAGTTAATAGCCGCCGGCGCTGAGAAACCCAATATTGAGCCTGCGGTTTTAACTGGCGCGGAGCGTGCCGAGCATTACCGGCTCCTGCGGAAGCATGGTCTGCTCGGTGACGTCTCGGCCATCGAGATCGGCAAAAACGGGCAGCTTTTCTTCTACCGTGACGGCAAGCGCTGCCGGTTCATTTAGGGGTTAGGCTATGACGTCCGCCCATCAGGATTACATCGACGGTTTCCCTTCTGTTACAACGGTTATTGGCACGGTCTTCAAGCATTGGTTTAACTTTGACCGTATTCCGGAGGACATACTGGAGGCTGCTAAAATACGGGGGACCGATGTGCATGCCATTTGTGCGGGGATTGCGCTGGGCTTCCCTCCCCTGTCTGTCCCGGCCGAGTATCAGGGCTATATCGATTCGTTCCTCCGCTGGCGCGATCTCATGGTTGATGAGGTTCTCCTGGTGGAGGAGCGTCTCGTTGATCCTGTCCTGGGCTATCATGGGACGCCGGATCTGCTTATCCGGTCTCGTCAGGGTGAGTTGATCCTGCCGGATCTTAAAACGCCAGCGGCTTTGATGCCGACCTGGAAGTGGCAGCTACCCGCTTATGATCATCTGGCAAAAGAAAACAAAGGATTAAAAATCGATCGCTGTGGTTCCCTACGACTTAAAGCGGATGGTGGTCCGGCATCGATGGCATATTATGAGGACAGGGACCGGCGCCGGAATTTCATGGTGTTCCTCTCTGCCTTGACTGTTTACAAAAACGCGGCTTGAAAGGAGGTAAGGTTATGAGTTTTGGTGCTTTATTGGAGCAGGAAACATTGCGGGATGAGGGTATCGGGCAGGAATCAGCGCCCGATGAGGTGGTAGACGCGACGTTCATGGCGCCGGTTGTTTCGGCTTCGATGTCCCTGGACGCGGTTAAGCCGAAGTTCCGGGATCTGGTCGCCGGGGTGGATGCGATGGTGGCCCAGGCGCAGGGGATGAAGGTCTCCTCGGTAGGTGATGTGCAAAACGCTACGGCGCTGGGTGTCGATGCGAAACGGATTGCTAAGCTGATCGAGGCAAAAAGGAAGGATGTCATTGCTCCCTATTCCGAGTTTGTGTCGTCCGTGAATAACTTCTGCTCGTTGTTCATGGAAAAGCTGGTTCTTAACGCGAAGAAGACCAATGGCTCTTGCATCGAGGCAATTCTAAAACCGAAGATCCTCGGATATCAGGCCAAGGTCGAGTTGGAGCGCCGCAAGAAAGAGGAAGAGGCTCGGCGGATTAAGGACGAATTGCAGGCAAAGCTCGATGCCGAGGCTGCGAAAATGAACCAAAAGGCCGAGGAAGAGGCTCGGCAAAAGGCGATCGCGGACGCCCAGGCTGCTGGTGCTGGTGCGGTGGAAACGGCGGAGGCTGTCCAGGCTGCGGTGGCGGTGGCGCAGGAGAATAAAGTTGAAGCTCCTGTTGTCCCGGATCTCGTTGTCCCCCAAAATTCCGCCCCTGTCCGGACGGAGAACGGTGGCGCGGCCTACGGTGCCAAGACTTGGGTGTGTGTGATCGTTGACCCGTCTCTGGTTCCTCGGGAGTTCTGCGCTCCGGTCCAAAAGTTGTTGAATGATGCGGTCAAGCAGGGTGTCCGGTCCATTGCCGGGTGTGAAATCAAAGAGGAACAGAGTCTCCGGTTCCGGAGCTAATCACAAAAATAAAGGGGGTTTAAGATGGAAAGCAATGCGTTAGCGGTACAAAATGGCCAGAATCTTCCGGTGGAGCGTGCGAATTCTTTATTCTTCGATGTCGCTCGGTTTGCCCATGCGAAGAACGTCGGGGAAATGCTGGCGAAATCCACCATGGTCCCGGATCATTTCAAAAACAACTTAGGGAATTGCGTCATCGCCTTGAACCTGGCTGACCGGATCGGGGTGGATGTCTTCATGATGATGCAATCGATGTACATTGTTCACGGTCGTCCGGGCATCGAGGGGAAGCTGGTTATCGCCCTGATCTCCGCCTGCGGCCGGTTCTCTCCGCTGGAGTACGATATTCAGAGCAGCGATAAGAAAACGGCGAAGGGGGTGTCCCGTCCGGATTCCTGCGTTGCCTTCGCTACGGATCTTAAAACGGGGAGGGTTGTTCGTGGTCCTGCTGTGACCTGGGAAATGGTGGAGGCCGAGGGTTGGAGTCTACCAAAAGGCGGCAAGGATGGCAAACCGCCCCAGCCTTCCAAGTGGGTGACGCTCCCGGATTTAATGTTCCGCTATCGGTCAGCGACCCTGTTCGGCCGTGTCCATTGTCCCGGCGCCATGTTGGGCCTGCGGACGACTGAGGAGATCGAAGATATCGAAATGATCGAGGTCGAAAATGGCACCTACGAAAAGCAGCCGGAGGCTCACTTGGCTGATGCTCCGGTTGTGAATGAGGTGTCTACGGAAAACCTGGCTACGGCTTTTGACGCTGCCGTCCCCGAGGGGACCGATATGGTTGCGCTGGAGGCCTTTGTCACCAAATATGCAGCTCATACAAAGCAGACGGCTGCAGAATTAAAGGCTGATGCCATGGCCGACCAGCCGGGTTTCTGGAAAGGGTTTTCTGCCTGGGTAAAGCAGGAGAATGCGAAAAAGGCCAAGGCCGCGGGTGCTGAAAAGAAAGCGGAGCCAGAAACGGCAACGGATCTCCTGGCGGATCGCTTTGAATGTCCGAATGGTGGGTTTGTGACCCTGGCAATCTGTGCGGACTGCAAATCTAAAGTTGATGGACAGAATGTATTCTGCCCGGTTTATGCGGCGAATAAAAAATAAACCTCCTTATTTGAAGGCGCACGTCGGCTCCTGGCCTCCCTCACGGATAATAGGAGCCCACTGAAATCAACAGTTCTTTTACATGGGCGGGTGGCATCAGCGGCGACTGCAAGTGACTGTAAATCACTGACCCCTCGGGTAAACATCGGAGGTTCAATTCCTCCTCCGCCCACCATTAAATGTCACGGCGGCGTGGAAAGCAGACACGCTCATGATTACGCTCTAGGCTCCGTAAGTCCCGACGAGGTTGGTCGGTCAGCGGAGAGAACGGCAGGCAATTAACTTCGGAGAGCGTTCAGACCTGTCAAAGTAGCCGGAGTAGCGACCGGTCCGTGACACAAAATAGCCAGTGTCGGCGTGTCAGAAACGTCGGGTAAGCGAGAATGAGAAATCATCGCGGTTAATGGCAGGAAGCGTGATTCTGACTGAGCCGCTCTACCATTAACTAGGAGCCGGGTGGGGAATCCGGCACACTGGCTACCATAAATAGGTAACGAAACAGATTTCATTTCAAATCAAAGGAGGGAATCAAATGGTCAACAAGGTTCTTTTAATAGGCAGGCTCGGGCGTGATCCCGACGTTAAGTATACGCCGGATGGCACGATGGTTGTCAATTTCTCGATCGCTACCGGCGAGATTTATAAAAACAAGCAGGGTGAAAAGGTCGCTAAAACGGAATGGCATAAAATCATTGTATTCGGGCGGCTGGCGGAGGTCTGCGGCAATTACCTGGTCAAAGGGAAGCTGGTCTTCATTGAGGGCAAGCTGCAGACGCGGACCTGGGACGATAAAGACGGCAACAAGCGGTCTTCGACCGAGATCCTGGCTTATAACATGCAGATGCTGGAATCCAAGGGCCAGGACGTGGCTGATGATAGCCATGGTCCGGCTGGTGATTACCCGGCTCCTGCTCCTGACGATGACGTCCCGTTCTGAGGTCGCCATGGGCTATCGTAATATACCACTCGAAATTAAGCGCGAATACGGCGAGCCTTTGTCCGAAGTCATTAAGGGATATGCATTGATGGGGTATTCTAAGCGGGCGGTCGCCTCGGCGCTGGGGATTCACGAAGTAACTATGGGGCGGTGGGTAGAACGGCTCGGTCTCTCTGGCCGATTCGTTCGTTCGGCCTATAATGATTCCTGCAAACCCAAGACGTATGGCGGTAGCGGGCGCCCTGCGGGATGCTCGATGCCCAGGCGCTACACCGATGAGCAGTTACTCGCGTTCGTTGCCGACTTCCCTTCCTATCATGCTTTGAATCGGGCGCCTGGTGTGCCTGCAGGGTTCACAATAATTACACGCTTTGGTTCCTGGCGCCAGGCGAAAGCTCTGGTGGCTCAACTAACACAAGAAAGGAGTATTTAAGATGGGGATATTAACGGAAATTGATGAATTGAGTTTGACGAACCTGGGCGGCGGGGCTGCTTATGAAAAGTTCGCATATGCCCTGCGGGATGTCCTGCGGAATATCCAAGACCCCAACACGAGTCACAAAGATATACGGAAAATCATCCTGGAGGTCGGGTTCGCGCCTTACGAGGATCGGTCTGGTGCGGATATCACGATCAACTGCACGACGAAGCTGGTCTCGCTTAAAGGCTTCGCGTCCCGGGTGATGATCGGGCGCGGTGCTTCCGGCCAGGTAGAGGTGCGCGAACTGCTGCAGGCGGACCTTTTCCCGAAATCAGACGCTGACAACGTCTACACAATCCAGAAAGGAGAAAATGTACGATGATTGCGGAAGCCATAGAAAAAATTCTTTCCCTCGGGGAGATCAAAGTCTTTCAGATAGGCGACCTGGCCTACGCTAACCGCGATGCCTTCCTGATTAAACCACAGCAACCGGCCCCAATTAAGATCAATACATTGACGGGCATCCTTGATTATTTGAAATCCGACATTGATGCTCTCTCTGGAGATAAAATCGGGATCTTTGTTTATAGTCCGGGTAGCGTTGTTCTTGCATCCCACCTGGATGAAACATATATGATCCGGAATGAGTACCTAATCGCCAAACATGATACGCATGGGTTTCAGTTCGGGACCTTCTCCCCTTTAGAAAACTTTATTGTTAGTCTTCAGAGCGGTTTTTTCGCAGATGGAAATCGAGAGGCGATCTTGCGTGTGGTTGGGAATATCAAAACCGGAGCCGAGGCGACCTTTGATGATGATGGCGTGACTCAGACCGTGACGGCGAAGACGGGCATCACCAGGGTGGAAAACGTCGCGGTCCCGAATCCTGTCACCTTGCGGCCTTTCCGGACGTTCCCGGAGATTGCGCCCCTCGCCTCCGATTTTATCCTCCGGATTAGAAAGGGGGGAGGTGTCATGCCAGAGGCTGCTTTGTTCGAGTGCGATGGCGGCGCCTGGGAGTTGAACACGGCCATTAAAATCAAGGAATGGCTGGTTGCAAAGCTGGGGGAATTAGCCCTCGATATTCCGGTAATCGCGTAAATATGCGGAGACGGCCCTGGCTCGATTTGATGTTTGAGATGTTGTGGTGACCTATTAACCATTTGATCGATCCGCGGGAGTAATGCTGAAAAGCTGGGGCTGTCTCCACTTTATAAAGGAGGGGTTATGAATAACGAATTGGCTATATTCAGATATCATGGCGATACGGTTCGGGTTGTCCGGGACGAGCAGGGCGAGCCCTGGTGGGTGGCGAAGGATGTGGCGGAATCGCTGGGGTATATTTGGAACGGAGCGCCGAGGGTTGCTCATGTTCCCGAGGAATGGAGGGGGGTCACATCCGTTGTGACCCATTCGGGAGTTCAGGAAATGATTACACTTTCCGAGCAGGGGCTTTATTTCTTCCTGGGGCGGAGCGATAAGGCTGCGGCGCTCCCTATGCAAAAGTGGGTTGCTGGTGAAGTATTGCCTTTCATCCGGAAGACCGGCTCCTATTCCCTAGTCCCCCAAACGCTCCCCGATGCTCTCCGGGCCTATGCGAAGGAGATCGAGCTCCGGGTAGAGGTCCAGAGTAAGTTGGCGATCGCAGCGCCCAAAGCGGAATTCTACGACGTCGTGACCGGGGGCGATAGCGTCTGTCGTATCGGGACGCTGGCGAAGATTCTGGATATGGGCATGATAAATGCCAAGGGACAGTTCGAGTCTCTTGGTCCGAACAATCTGTTTCGGTTCCTGCGTGACGAGGGCGTCCTGATTAAACATGCCCCACAATGGAACCATCCATACTCGACCCAGGTTGACGCTGGGCATTTCCGCATGATCGAATCTAAGAGGCTAGATCCCGAGGATAACCGACTGTACTACACGACCGTCGTGCTGCCTAAAGGCCAGGCCTATATCCGGAACCTGTTGCTCGCTGCTGGATATGTACATCGGTCTAATGTCGTGTCTCAGGAATTGGCGGTGACTGTATGAACAAGAACAAGCGCGATATCAAAGTAGGCCAGAATTGGATTGTCTTCGCGGACGACGATCCCGACACGTTCTGGAGAGTTCAGATCGTGGCAAAAATAAATCATCGCAAATGCCCATTTTACCTCGGGATAAAGCATGGCACGGATTTCCCTGTAATCGACAAAGTGGGAATGATCATTGTCTTTGACCAATGTGGAAATGAGAGCGTCTTGGGCAAGTATCGTGATGATACCCTGGGTTTCTATCTGGCACGCTTATCAAAATCAAAGAGGACATATCTGTTATGAAGGATTTACTATTAGGTGATCATCGGGTGTTCGATCTCGTGAGGATGGAAGCGGCGCGGGCTGTTTCCATCCATGGCGTCCAGGACCGGCATCCCTTCGAGTGGTTGGCGTTTCTCTCCGAGGAATTTGGGGAGCTTTCAAAGGCCATGAATGAAGCGGTATATCGGAATGGCTCAACGTGCGAAGTGGCGATCGAGGCGGTCCAGGTGGCGACCCTGGCTCTCAAGATCGCAGAAATGTACCGAGCGGAGACCACTGCCCGGGCAAAGGTCGGCGGATGACGTCCGACATCTGCGCCCAGGTGATGATCCTGGTCTTCGGCTGTTCTGCCGTCTGGTTCGTTGGTCGGCGGGAGCATTGGCGCCGCTGGGGGTTTATCCTCGGCCTCTGCTCCCAGCCGTTCTGGTGCTGGACCGCGTATCATAATGGTCAATGGGGGATCCTCTGCCTGTCCCTCTGGTACACCTACTCCTGGGGACAGGGGATTTGGAATTTTTGGATTAAAAAGGAGGCGTCATGTCTATAGATTCAGACTTAAAGAAATTTTACAGCGATACATTCAGACATATTGATCTGTCTATCAAAGCGATTGAAGGCTCCAATGTAATGCCGAAGGAAGAAGCTGATTGCTTTATTCAGGTTCTTACAGTTTTCCGCCGCTTGGTTGAGAGCGGGTTTAATATGAAGTCAAACACGATGGGCCACTGCCTTTGCGTCATACTTTCAAAAGTTGCGCTGACCTTTCTGTCCCAGCCCGGCCACAAAAGCGCTTTAGAATTCATGTATGCCGTCAGCTTTAACTGCGACATATTTGGGGATGAAGAGGGTCGGAAGATACTGGCCGACGTGCGCCTGGCGGCGATGCCTACTCACCAGGGCGGGATGCAATAAAACGGAAGGAGAGAGGGATATGAGACTCGGTTGTATTGATGGTTATAAAATCATTCAGAATCCCATGTTAATCATTTGGGCGCAGGTCAAATTCGCCCGCTCAAAAAAGAACCGCAACCAAAGCCGCAACCACTTTTCATTGCCTCTCTCTCCGTTCCTTTCTCTCCTGGCAGTCGATGCAGAGGGTGGCCCCTGGTCGCGCTCGGAGCCGGTCCAACGGAATGGGATCTCCGCAGTCGGCGCAATCCCTACCGGAAATTGGAACGGTGGGTCTGTATCTCGTCGCATTGGCCAGGACCCTCTGCCGTGTCTGTTCCTGGAACATCAAGTCTAAATTTTGCGCCTGATCAACGGGGTCTCCCATTCGTTATCCTTTCTTTTTGTCGTATGTTCTGACGGCTGCATATCCGAGATAGCCAGCGCCGAATAAAGCATAGAGGTCGGCGGGGATGCCCTTTAGCCAGGCGGTAAATCCTGCAGCGATATCGACCGCGACCTTTTGATCAATGGCGCTGATGATGCCCATCGGAATTGATGCCAGGAGCATTATATAAACCACATACAGGAATGCCGGCCGAGCCCTGGAGGTCCATGGATCTGCGCTGCTGGCTTCGGCAACCATAACGGAGAGGCGGGCCTGCTCCAGGGATGCTTCCAGTTCCTGGACCTTGAGCGCCAATTCCGCGGCTTTGTCTGCGCTGATCGGTTCTTTCCCGGTGATAGCCGTCCGGATATCCTTTGCTAAAGTACCGAGGCCACCAAATAATCCCCCGATGTCGAGGTTTGCAAAACTGAGCCCCATGATCATACCTCCTTGCGGTATTCTTGTATTCGTTTTGTCCAGCCTCGGGCGAATTGCTGCTGGTCCGGAGTGGATCTTACTCGTGATTGAATTGTGTCGATGATGTTTTGGTCTACGATCGCGCAGAAGTGAATAAACTGGATCCCGTTTAAGGAAACCATGAGCGCCCGGGGATCCTTCTGGCACCACTTATTGATAAGGCCCAGGGTTGTCGGTCCCAGATTGCCGTCAAGGGCAAGGGTCTCGCCCAGGTAATCAAGGGCAAGCTGGGCAATGAGAGCGGCCTTGGGTGTCCCCGAATTGACGCCCGTATCGAAGATTTCAGCAGCGATTGCTATGTCTTTCACGTCCTGCAGGCGCAGAGGGAACCAATAAAGAACTTTGTAGATGGCTTTGGCCTGGGGGATGGTCAGATCTTTGATGTCTGTTACCCCGCTGATGATACCCCGTTCCAGGGCATACAGGAAGGTTTTCTCGGTGATGCCGTACTTCGTTCGGCCTCCCCTGTCGCCAGGCACGTCGGAGTCTACTCCCTCGAGGCCAAGGGTTTTGTTGAATGCAAAATCGAAGGCGTCCATATTATATGGCGACCTTGACGCCAAGGGCAGCAGCGATTCCGCCGATGACTCCACCAATAAAGGAGCAGCATTTATCCCACAATGGCCGGTTTTCGAGTGTTTTCATACGATTGTGCATGCTTTTCAGGGTTTCATAGATGATCCAGTTTTGTCGTTCTACTGTAAAATTAGCCCAATCTTTCTCGGTGATGATCAAAAAACCGTTTTCCATTGTGCGCCCCTTTTTTAAATGATAGGTTCCTTGCCTGCGGGCGGGCCTCCCGGTTTACCCTTCCGGAGGATGTGACAGCATCCTGGCCTGCTCGCTCCTCTCTGTGCTTTTCTTAGGAGACGGTCCTACCATTCAATATGGCCCGGAACGTGGTCTGGTCTGCATCGCCATTTGTAATTTTCAAGCGGACGTATTTGCAGTAAACCGGGACGTCGATTTCTTTGCTCGTTCCTCCGGTGACGGATATGGAGGTTGCGAAATCCACATTGACGCCATCCTGGGATTGCTGGACGAGGACCGTACAGTTTCCGCTCGATGTGATGGCGCCGACGATCTTGGCCATGCAGGAGACGTCCTTCCAGGCAGAATATACGACCTGGTTGATTTTGACATTATTCGCGGCTGCATCTGCTGTGACGGCCCCAACCAAGAGGATCTTGGCGGCGGCGATAGTCCCCAGGGTCCATTCTTTGTTGTTGTCGGTCTGGTTCGATCCGCTGATGGCAACAATTTCTCCTTCAGTCAGCCCTGCACCGATATCAGCGAGAG
>Ga0172381_10001201_pt1 | contig 31070 bp, 45 predicted proteins | sample Leawel6488metaG_FD_119754 | JGI IMG/M metagenome (GOLD analysis project Ga0172381, IMG submission 119754) | Leachate microbial communities from a municipal landfill in Southern Ontario, Canada - Leachate well 64-88 metaG | ecosystem: Engineered > Solid waste > Landfill > Unclassified | place... | reverse complement strand
TCGACGACGACCAGCTCGTCTTTTTCCAGGGGCGGTTTTTCTCCCCTTTTTATGGAACCGTGCAGCCTAATCTCCATGATCGTCTCCCCTTGTATTCAGTTTGTTAATCATGTTCCGAAGCCCATGCCGCGACTTCAGCGCATCGAGGCCGTAGTCGGCCGCGCCGCGGATGCACAGCAGTACATCCGTCCGGGTGATGATGTCGTCCGGAGCCGGTGTCTCGCCGTCGCCGTCCTCGAGTTCGTCCCAGCGGCTGAATCCTATCTCAGCAAGGCGGATACAGCCCTCGAGATAATCCTCCGGCGTTACCGGGTTGATAGGACCTTGGATCCTATTCACTTGCAGAGCCTCCGCCCAGCGGGCTGCCCATCAACCAGCGGAGATAAGCAGAGTAGGCATCCTTGACCTCTTCCGGCCTTTTCTTATACTGAAATTGAGCATGAGTCAATTGGGCTGCAATTGTATACATTACGCCGTTGTTGAAAGTCCTGGTTGCGACTCCGTTGGATTCGGTGACTTCTCTCAAGCTGGCTCTCACGACCGGGGCATCTATCGCAAACCCCTCGTTTTCAACCAGCCGCGCTTCCGGGTGTTCATCCTCGATGTGCCTGATCAGTTCTGACACTCTTGTAAAGCAGACCGTTACACCCTTTATTTTGCATACCGGACATTCCATAGTTCCTCCAGTTAGCTACCGGTGGGATTCCCGTCCAGGAAGCGGTTCTTTTTCGAGTAGGTTCGCCCTCGTATGACCAGATCACCAGTTCGGAAGATCATCATTCATCAATGCGACCTCCCTAGATTTCTAATCTGATTAGTGATCTTTACCAGACGTTTATGGAGCCTGCGCACGTTATTGATGCTGCGGACCGCGGCCCGTCCCTGCACGGTAAGCCTGGCCGCAAGCTCGATCTCTTTTCTCAAATCTACCCCCTTGTAGGCGTCCTGCAACTCCCGGAGCTGCCGGCGAGTCTCTTCGGTGCCCTCAGTGATGGCGAGATAATAATTGCATTCAGGGTAGCCGACGAGTTGGCTGCAACAGCAACGGTACAGGAAAAACGAGGTGTGATGATCATCGCGGAGCTGAACATGATCAAAGTATCCCAGCGGTGACAGCTCAGTATGAGTGCAAGGAATCATAACAGCCGGCTCGTTCCGTTCTGATTATCTGAATTCTGGGACGTGGTTTTCGGTATGGTCATATCCGTCAACCTTGCCTCGATACAATCGGCGGCGTGAAGCAGGAATGGTATTGTGATCTTGTTTTCTGCCGTCCAGTCGCATTGAACGGTGCCCCAGCGGCCCATATGCTGCTCAATGGCGTCTATGACATCAGGGAAGAGATCCACGCCGATCTTTGATACGAGCTGCTTGACGAGCTGGGGATGTTCCCGATATATGAACCGGGCCTCGGCCCGGACTCCGTGCTTACAGGAATCGTGGAGCAAGGCGGCGCTACGCAGGATATCTTTCGCCCGCGGGGGCAGCTCGAGAATGTCCGCCAGGGTATTGCAGATCCTTACAACGCGGACCGTGTGAATCAGGTTTCCCCATTCTCCGCACTCATCCCGGACGTGATGGTCTCTAGCCGACGCTTTCTTCCAGGAATCGACCGGCGCTCCGTCAATGGCCTTTAATACCTGGTGTTTCAACTCCGGATCGATGATCTTGTTCGCCTCGTCGTGTAACAGGTGTAGCAAGTTAGCCTCCCGTCAATTGTTAATGTATACATTACTCTTTGCGTATTTCGTCGATGGTTTCCGTGGTCTCTGTTTCAGGAGGGCTTTTTCGGAAGAAGAAGATCACGACCATCTGCACCCAGGCCGCGACATATCCGAGTATCGCAAAAAGGGCCTCAGTGCCGCCGATCCCGAGCAATATGACCACCAAAAAAAGTACGAAACCGAAAAGGACCAGGGCCGAGCCGATGATCGCGTTCGGACTTTTCCAGGATATCCCTCCGCCCGTTATCAATTTCGTGATATGGTTGGACGTCAAGTGTTAACCTCCTTTCCTTCGGGCTCGGTGTCATTGACATTACCCGGGAAATCTTTTCCTGCCTCGGTTCCGTGCTTGAACCCGTGAATAAAGCCGTCTTTGAACGCCTTTTCCAGCCACGGCTCAAACCATGCCCAGTGTTCTTCCGCCAGTTTCTTACCCAGTCCCATGACGATACGGCTCCATTTTCACTTTGTAGGAAATATAGAGCGGATGTTTGGGGCGCCCTGCTTTGGTGATACCCAAACAGTACGGCTCCCGAAGCATCGATATAACAAGTTTAATTCTCTCATCAGGCGCTGGGAACGTCCCCCAGCCGATCAGGTGCCGGGACGCTTTTTCTGCCATTGTCCGCAGGTAATAGTCGGTTTCCGGCAGTACATCTTGATCCCATTTCAACGTTAACGGGTTTGTCGCTACGTATGACATTAGGTTGCCGGCAAGTAAACCGCCGAAACCCTCGGCGTCTGCCCGCCTCATCAGCCTGACTATCGTGGGATCGTTATCAATGGAATTGGCCGACGAAGGGTTCAGGCCAATGAAGAGCAGCATAGGCCGGATCCGGCTCCATACCCGCCACAGAGAAAATCTGTGCAAACCATCGTCTGAAAAGATAGCCCCGGACGGCGTGGCCAGGTCAATCGATTTCATCGTCATTACCTCATTATCCTCCATCCGTTCGGCGATGCGAAAAGATCCGGAGGATCGGCGATAATGCTGTCCCAGGCCTCCTTGATCTCGCCGTAGGTTGGTTCGTGTATGAATTCAGCGCAACTGTGCCCGTAGCGGTCCACGATGCGAGCGCCGGACCCTTGTTCGCTGGAAAAGAAGATGAGATCATACCCCTTATTGATCGCGTTGGTCGGCAGCATGGAATCGTCCCGGTGCATACCCATGGCGTTAATCCCTCCCAGCAGCATAAGTTAATCACTCACTCCGGACATGCCGTCGGACTCTTTCTTCAGACTCCAAGAACGCCTCTCGATGCAGAATACCCTGCTGGCGTATTTTGGCTGCCTGATCGATGGTGAACATGCCGGCCCCGACCGCCTTGCGCAAGTTGAATTCGTGATCTTGTTTGCCGACGGGACAGGTGAAAATGATGGCGATATCGGGGTCCTCGACGTCAGTTTTGACGTAAGAGTGAAAACGCTCTTTCGGGTGTGTGTGCCCGGATGGACAGGTAAAATAATCATCCGCGGGGTTTGTCTCGGCCATGTTGATCTCCTCCAATCTTGCCGGCTGCCAGTGTAAGCACCAGGTGATGGAATCTCTCAGTCTTTCGTCAGATATCGTATCTTTCCAAACATCAAGGCCTTCCACGTGAACATAAGTCGGCGGGCAATATTTCGGATCTTCGTTGCAAAAATAGCAGACATGAACACGTGCCTCGGCTCTGGGCTGTTCAAACGGCACGCCAGCGTAAACCCTGGACAGCTCCTCTTCATGCACCAGGTGACCGTTCAGGATGTAGTTGAAACATCCGTTGGCCAACTCGTCGATCTCTTCGATTTTCCCAACGCGCCCGATAAGGTCACGGCTGGACATGTTATCCAGGAGACGGTATATCCTGGCTGCTTCCCCCGTCTTGAATTTCGGTTTCATGCGACGCCTCCAACGTGACATATTTCTCCGGGTTATCCCGAGCCGCATTGACGATCTTCGCCCGGAACACCGCGCGGCCGGCGGACGACACGATAGCCGATGACCTCGATCTCTACCAGGTCGTCGGGGCCGGGACCCACCCAGGCAGCCATAGACGGCTCCGCCGCTTTTTCCATCAGGCCCCACTCGATGTACAGCCCATGGGTAAAATCACCATTGTCGTTTTTCCGGTCTTTCCAAGTCTGCCTGGCTATGCCCCATTTTTTTAACATCGCCGCCTCTCCCAGGTTACAATAATCGGTGATGATTGCAGTCTTGTTCTCTTCCAGGAAGCGGCGCCGGCCGCGGCCCCGGTCGGCATTGTAATCGACGCCGGTAGTACGGTTAAATCCAGCGCGCAGCGGATCTTCGTTCGGCTCCAGGCCGGAGGACGGTACCGGCAGATCGCTAATCAGCCTGAAACGGCGGCTGCAAATGTTGCATACATACTCGTTTTCCATCTGGTCCAGCTGCAGGACACCTTTACAGCGTGTTCCGTCGTTCAGCTCCCTGGGGCAGGCAATAACTGTCATAACGCCTCCTCTCCGAAAGATTTAGCCCACTTCAGCAAGGGGGGGGGATAATGACCAACTCGGCCCGTTTGGCGATCTTCTTGAACCGGCCCAACGGGACGGCATAATACATGATTCCGTGACGGCTTGCGTGGGCAAATTCGGCGACAAGGCCGACTTCGATCTTGTACAGGTAGGGATACATCAGCCGGCCGGTTTTGCCCCTCTGTTCGACCTCGATTACAACGTCGGCATCACCGTTGAGGTCCGATGCCGATATCCCGACCTTTTTACCGGGCAGCAGCTTTTTAATAACCAGCGGAGTTCTCATCATTACGCGAAGGCGACGGCGGGTTGCCGGCGCTCCCTCTTTCCTTCCGTTTGGCACGCCTTGCACCAGGAATGCAGCTTGTTCCTGTTCCTGGTGTAAAACTCGGTATCAGCCGGCCAGTATTATTTACACCTGGTACACTGCTTGACCATGCACCCGCAATCCGGATCGTAATATTGATCTACCATCTTACCGTACCGTTACCCGTCTTTCGCCGTTATTGTATACATTAAAACGACACCCAGGGGACCAACGTTCTAGGCTGGACCACGAGATACCCCTCGCAAATGTTGTAAAGATACCCGTTTTCCACGTAATCGCCGGGCAAGGGGATCATCGTATCGGGCAGGATGTCGTAAAACGGCTCGACCAGGTTATAGACCGCCTCGCTGCACAAGTGGCGCTTGTCGTTGCGCCAGCGCCGGCAGTCCTCGACGTTGAGCTTTTCCAGGATGATACGCGGGATGGCCCAGCGGAAGATGGCCGGGTAATCGTATACCGAGCCCGACTCGCTGGCCAGGTCGACGGCTTTCTGGGCGAGGCCGGCCTCGATCTCCGCCAGGCGGAGTACCGGTATTCTCATGACGACGACGCGCTTGTTCGGCCCCCAACTCCGCAGGTCCCGTATGATGACGCCCCGTTTGATGCTCTCGAATACGGCAGGAAACAGCGTCGGCGTCTGCTCGCGGACCGCCTGCGCCCGCAGGTACATCGGGCCGAGGTACATGGCCACGTGGTCATAGGGCCCCATCAGCCAACGTTTAAGTGCGTGGTAAGGGTCATGGCCATCATTGACCGTGACCAGGATATCGAAGTCTTCCAAAAACATGTCTTACCTCCGCACTGGAAATAACTTGTTGATCTGCTCATCGGTCATCCTGTGACCGACGATCAGGCCTATTTTTAACATCTCGGAGCCAAAGCAAAACAGGTTAGTCATACCCTCCTCGGTTAGATTAAGCTCAGCCCCTTTATTGAAAATCCTCGCACGTTGATAACCGAAAAACATGATCGTGCGTCGTCCCTGGTCATCCATATCCTCCGGGAGTATGCGCTTTTCGCTGAAGAGCATGTCCATTAACTCTCGGTCAACGTCATCCTTGTTACGCCCGTCGATATGCCCGAGCAGCACCAGTTTTTCTTCCCGGTTGAGATCGTTAGCCACTGCCCCCACCCCTTTCCCGGCGATAGGATTTCCCCTCGAGCTGGACGAAACGGCCATCGCACATGCCGATGAGCCGGTCCAGCGTGGCCTGGTCGCCGTCCTGGCCGCGGGGGTCCCACGGATCGACGCCGCCGAGGTACAGACCGAGTCCCTCGGCATCGACATTGGCGGTCATGACGATGGGCCGCATGGCGTTGTCCCTGGCATCGATGATGGAGAACAGGATCCGCTGCACAAAACGGAGGTCCCGGACCCGGCGCTTAGCCACGTCATCGATGATCAGCAGCGGGACCGCCATCATTTCCCGGATGATGTCGTCCTCGCTCTGGCGTAGCTGGCGCTCTTCCGGTGAGTAGTTATAGGACGCCGTGATCCTGGACAGAAGATCGTATTCGCTGATCATGCGGACGGGGCAGCCATAGTCGAGCGGGCCGTTCCAGCGGTCGAGGATGCGGTGAGCGATCGCCGCGCAGAGGTGCGTCTTGCCGACTCCCCAGGAGTTATGCGAGAAAAATACCAGGGACCGGTACCCGCGCCCCCTGGCCTCGAGCGGAAACCCCTCGGCATAGGCCCAGGCGGCCTCGAACGCGGTATGGTACCGGGCGCGGTCGCCGGTGTGGATGAAGGTTGAGAAGTCCTGGTCCTGGTACTTTGACGGTATCCCGCAGTTTAGCCGCATGGCGCGCCGGCTGCCGGCGATCTTCAACTGCCGCTGCGCCTCTGCCTGGCGCTCCTCTTCCTCGCGGACCTTCCGCCAGCACTCCGGGCAGCGGCCGCCGCCGACAACGTGGATAACGGGCTTTCCGGGGAAACGGGAGTTCGTCTGCCAGCGCCTGGCCGAGTACGTCTGTCCGCATTCCGTACACTCAAGGTCCACCGGATCGATCCATTCCGGCTTCGTCAGGAATTCGCCCATACCGACGAGCCGGTCCGCCCCGGACCTCATCGATGCCGGCTCCGGAGCCGGGAAATCTTCATATGCGGTTTCCTGGTAGTTCATTACGTCTCCCTCCTCGATACCGTTTCTTCCCGGAGCTGAACGGCCGTTCTCACCAGGTCGGCCTCCCGCTGCACCTGGTCTTCTTTCCGTATCCTTTGCAGCTCCCTCAGCGCCGATATCGTCTCCCTGACCATGGCCCTGTCTTCCTGCGACATGAGCCACAGATTCGATTGCAATTTGGCATTCCAGTACCGAATCAAGGATTTCATACCACAACCCCTCCCTTAGCCTTTCGGCCAGACTCTATTGGCGTGAGTGATCAAGGCGACGATCAGCTCCTCGACCGGTCGCCTGGACTTGAACCTCAAAACGAACGGGTGAGGGATGTCTTCGATCTCTAACCATAGATGGACCTGCTCCGGTTTACCCTTGCCATTCGGCAGGGCGTGGTACTCGTTGACGGAAATATTCCTGACCTCAAAGTATTTCATACCCTCGACATTTATAATGTCATTCAACCTTCAGGCCCTCGACTTTCCGTGATTTCCTCCGTGGTTTCTTGCCGTTCCCGCTGGCTTTGCCCGTTTCTTTTTCTTTTTCCGGGGACTGGTAGCCATCGGACAGCCAGTTTTCCAGGATGGCCTCGATGTAGGCCAGGTTGCGGGCGGAGTGTTTGAGCGCCCGGGAAACGGCCGCACGGAACCAGTCGGGCGGGTACTTGTTCCTGATATTGACCAGGCGCTCTTCGATGAGCGGCGTCAGGACGCCGATGTTCTGCTCATAGAGCTGGAGTATTTCCGTCAGGGCCGGGTCCGCAATCTTTTTCTTACTGGCCCTACGCGTCTCTTTGCTGTCAGTAGCGTTTACAGATGTGCTGGCGGAACCGTTATCAGATGGGGCGTCAGAGGGGCTATCCAAGTCCGGCGGATCAGGCAGCGTCAGAGAGTACGGGTTTTCATACGGTATCTGGATCTTGTATTTTTCCGCGTTGTAACGCACATACTCAGCGGCTATGTCCGATGGTATCCCATGTAGGCATTTTTCAGCGGCTATCCTGAATTTTGGAGAGCGGTCGTTTAAACTTAAAAATGATCGATGCCATAGCAGCGCTTGTTCCGGGTAATAAGTCACTTCTGGATACAACTCCAACAATGCCTGGTCAAGTTGATCCTCATCGAGTTTTGTTTCCCTTAAAAGAGTTAAACGGCTTATTGGATATAAACCCGCTGGGTTTACATGTGAATTAGTTCGTGAATATAGAAGTAAATAGGTCGCAATAAAACTCAATTTTTGTACTTCTGGTAAATACCAGAACTCTGTATCGATAAAGCGTTCCGTCATTAAGTACCTCGCTTAGTTCTCGTAAATACAATGAGTTCTGGTCTTACTTTTCCGAAGAAGGAAATCAGTGTGTCGGTTCCGGTGGCTTAGACGACGTTAATATATACGGGTTTTCATATGGAATCTGAATGTTGTATTTTTGTGCGTTGTAACGAATATATTCAGTAACAAGGTGGGGTGGAATCTGTCGTAAGCATTTTTCAGCGGCTTTCCTAAATTTAATAGATCGATTGTTAACAAATAAAAATGAGCGGACCCATATTAGTGAATGATCCGGGTAAAACACGACCTCTGGATAGAGATCCAAAAGAGCTGCATCCAGTTGGTCTTTGTCAAGTTTCGTTTCGCGGACTATCGTTTTTTTTGTCAGTTGATAAAAACCAGCCTCGTTGACATGCGTGTTCGTCTGGACATATAGCAGTAATAACATGGCTTCCAAATATAGGTTTTGTACGATTGGCGAATACCAGAACTCCGAATCAATAAAGCATTCCATCACTATTTACCTCTCTTGGGTTATCCATTCGTAATCTCGCTTTCCCGGCCGCGCATGGAGTATTCACGGATCATCTCTCGTTCACGTTGCCGGCGTTTTTCTTCCCCGGCCGCGTCGAGGCAGCCGGCAATGAGTGATACTGTAATGAGCATGAAAAGCGATCCGACGAGAAGCGCGATCATTTTTGAAGCCTCTTTCTCAACTCATGGGCGCTGCAGGCGACAACCCCGGAGACCTTCCTGATCCGTTTGTTTTTCGCCCGGCACTCGAAGTCTTCCCGGTCGAGGGCCGCCTCGTTGCAGTTCCTGCAGGTCCGGCATACAATCTTTTTGAACTCCAGGGTTAACAATCCCATGATCAATCCCCTTGGTTTATTTCTCTTAAATAAGGATCGATTGCGGAAAACGGTATCCTGACGGTCCTATGAATTCGCACAACACCCTTGAGGGTACCGTCTTTTGTCCACCGGTAAACTGTTTTAAGCTCAACTTTGAATAATTTCGCCACCTCATTAGGTGTATAGAAGTCGATCATATTTAACCTACCTTCGTTCATGAAATCGTATCCAGCAGATTGATCGCGGCCAGTTTGGCCTGCTGGGTTCTGATATCGTCGTAATTACGGAGCATGTCGATCTCGTTTTTCAGCTCGCGGTTCTCGATCTCCACCGCCACAATCTTCTGCACCAGCTTAGCCACGATCTCCTGGCATATTTCATCAAAAGACATGCGGCTAGCTTTGGTAGAGTTCTGAACAGCTTCACCCGGCAGGAGCTGCTCGGCAAAATGCCTCCAGGCGAGGTAATCTTTGGATCCCCACTTGTCCTGGGACGGTCCGATTCCGAGCTTCCGGATATCCTCCCGTATCTCATCTTCGTGACCTTCATAACGTTTTCTGTAAGATTGCATTACTCATCTCCTTCAAGGCTGTAAAAGTTATTCCCCTACTTGATACATTACGGCCTCAAAGGTCACAACAGAATTAACATATATTTACGAGGGTAGATAACTTGTAATCCGGATATCAGCCAAAACAAAAAGTCCCGGCATTATGTAATGCCGGGACTTCATTGTTCGGGACAGATAAAGTATATGTTATGTCACGTACGGCCTGTTTGAGCGACTGTCTTGACATAACTAAAAGCTCTTCATCGCCGTTCTTTTCCGCCAGGGCGATGTTTTTGGCGGCGCGCTGGTACTGCCGGTGAAGAAGATCCAGGGTGCGAGATCTGGATTCCCTTAATCCAGCTATTAAGTCAGGACGTTCTTTTTCTATATCGATAATTCTCCCCATGCTAAACCCCCTCTTTACTCACTGAGCAGGCCAGCCGGAAAAGGCTGCCCATCTCATCGGTCGGAAAATCGATCTCCAGCGCGTACCGCTTGGCGCACCAGAAGAGGTACACCAACTCCCGCGCCGGAACTTTGATGATGCTGCTGAAGGGCCGGTCGCCGAGCCGGTCGATGAAACGGACGTAGTAGGCCAGGTCGTCACGGATCTTGCGATCCAACTTCGGTTTGACGGCCGGCAGCCCGACGACCGGGGCGCAGTGCTTGGCTATCCAGAACATATACAGCAGGTCTGAAACCGGATAGCCGATCACACTATCGGCGGGCAATGAAAGAATATAAACAATATTGTCTCGATATTTTTCCCGCCAGTCGCCGACAGAGAGGATGCGCTCGGTTTCCTCGAGAATCTCCTCGGGATTCAGTTCGCCCTGGTTGTCGTCCATACGGACCTCCGGCCTGATAGTTATGTCGAGCTAGTCGCCGTGGATGACGCCGGTACCGGACTGCAGGATGCGGTCCTTGATGCTCCCCTGCTTAAGGCGGGCGTTCTCACTCTCCAGGAACTTTATGCGGTCCCTGGCCGCGGCGAGCTGGTTCTGGGACTGCGAGAGCAGCTTTTCCAGGTTGTCCGCCCGGAGGCTCTTTTCCATGACCTTGAAGGCGATGTCGTTGATCTGGCGCTCGGTGAGGTTGGGTACCAGGTGCGCCAGGGGCAGCGCTTCGAGGATCTCGTTGATGGAAAGCTTCTTGCCTCGGACGATGACCGCGCCGTTGCCGTTGGATGGCGGGGCTGCCGACGGCGGAGCGGCAAGCCGGCTGTCTTTCCGGGGTCTCCCTACCGGCCGTTTTACCGGCTGTGACAAATTGTCACCTTTTACCCCGGCGCTGTTCGGTATATTTAACGCCTGTTGCTGCGGCGTTAACACCTGCTTGTTATATCCCGGTTTCCGCCCGCCCGGACAGTGCTTGAGCACTCCTTCAGCTTCAAGCTCTTTCCGGAGCGGGGTAAGGATCTGGGGCCACTTCAATCCCATGATCCGGGCGGTCTGCTTACATGACTGTGTTTCAATCAAAAGCTTCCTGGCCAAGACTTTATCGTATCCCATTATTACCCCATACGTCATTTTTAATTAGTATTGCGCTTATTATAAGTGGCCGATGAGGTAATGTCAATAGTTCAATACGTGCTATCACCTATCATTTTTTAGATCTGGTACAAAATTCCTACCAAAATATTTCGGAACCATTATCTACAACTACGGATACCCTATCCGAAGTCTGGATACCCTATCCGAAGTCTGGATACCCTATCCGAAGTCTGGATACCCTATCCGAAGTCTGGATACCCACATATAATAATATGGACCCTATTTGAAACACGGATACCCACTATATAATAATTACACGAAATACCCTCCGCGCGAGTCATCATCATTAGAACTATTACTATGACTATTCTAATCTAGATCTAACTATTCATATCGTAAAAAGGGGAGAAAAAAGAGGGGTATAAGGGGGGTTCGGGGGGAACAAGGGGAGAAAAAAGAGGGGGGAACGTGGAAAACGCCAGGGAATGTTTTTCAGGACCTCGCATCTCCCGGCGGCGTGATCATGGGTTTTTTTCTACCGGCTTCAAAACACCGGTCGCCGGATTATCTATTAAACCGGGATTATCTATGTGTTCGCCTGGCGCTGAAGTCAAAGTAGTTTGAAAGTAGAATGAAAATTCGGGAACGCTAGTATATATATAATACAAGATATATCTATGTGCGCCGGGGTTTTCAAACTACTCGGATCGGTAAAATCCTAGATGATTGACAAGAAAAAGACCGGTAGTTTATGATTCACGGTATGGGTAACCCCAAGTGGCACCGAACATCGATCGAGGCCCCCTGCCCGCTGGATAATTGCCCGACGGGCCGGGATCGCCGCTATGTATCCTACGCCTCGCTGAGAGGGCACCTGATCTACACCCATGATATGCGCCCCTCCGAGGCTGACGTTCTTCTCCGTAAATACATCCCGAAAGTGGAGGGTAAGCAGCATGGACGAGAAGCAGCAGCAGACGATCCTGGAAAACATGGGGAAGCAGGTAATATCCTTACGCGATTCCTGCGCGGTTTTGGAGGACCGGGTAAAAAAGCTGGAGACAGCGGCGACGGTGACCTCCCACCGTCCCTCCGGGAATTCCTCTAAGGCCGACAAAGGCGACCTGAAGGATCCCGGCGTGGCCGTCCTGGAAGACCGGATAAAAGCCCTCGAGGATCGCAATGCCGAGCTGGAAGACCGCAACAAACGCCTGGACAGTGAAGACCATCGCGTCAGCCTGGTCCAGGAGTATCTTAACGGCATTGATGCCGATACCTACTTCGCCATCGGCGTCCGACTGAATTTCCTGGAAACCGCGCCGGCAGCCGATCCGGAGGGAGACGGACCTGAATCCCCGGTATCCGAACTCAAGCTCGAGGATTCCGGCAAGACGGTCCGCCTTTCCATGGTCGAGCCGGAAGACCCGCAGAACTGGGAGCATTCCCCGGTCCTCGGCGGATGGGTACAGGTCCGGAACGACTAGCGGCCGGGTGACCGGAGGAGCGTCATGCACAGCAGAGAAGAATACGACGGCCTGTTGAAGAAAGCCAAGGGTTTCGGGATCGACTTCGAGGTCGTCATGGATGAGATCAGCCGGCGCAACGAAAAGGCGATAACCACGGCCCAGGGCAAGCTTCTCGATACCATCCAGGGCATCCTGGTGAAATTCCCCACCGTCGAACAGATCACCGCCGCGGTCATGGATCAGCTCGCCGGCCAGGCTTTCCCCATCGATGACATCGCCAAGAAGGTCGCCGAGATCATCCCCAGTTCCGAAGCGGTAGAGATCAAGCAGATCGAGACCAAACTGACCAACGAGCTGCGGAGCGTGCTCACCAAAATCCAGGACAGCAACGCCGAGATGATCAGGCAATCCGTCGAAAACATTTTCACGACTCACCGTGAAGCCCTCATCCAGGACGTCCGGACCGCCGCGGAGAAGGTGTTCGACCAGAAGGCCGCCGCGGCCGGCGGCAGTCCCGCTGCGCCCTCGTCATCGACGACCGTGGAGCGCGTTATCGACCTCATCCTCAAGAAAGCCGGCGGCGATGAAAACCCGCTGGCCAGCCTGAACAACGCCCTGGACATGGTATCCAGTTTGCAGCAGAGAATGGCCGCGCTGAACCCCGGACCGGGCGTCGATCCGAACATCCAGTACCGGACAAACCAGCAGATCTACCTGGAGGGAATCAAGGTCGGGGCCAAGATCAACGGCGGCAGCCAGCCAAAAAAATCCTTCGGCCCACCCGCAGGGCCTTCGATAAAGCCGGCAAGTCCCTTTTCCGTAAATGACCCGGTAGTTGCGGGACTGTCACCGAAGGGGTAAATGAGCCGGCCCCGTATGACCTCTGGTTGAAGGCGCGGGCGAACGAGGCGGTAATGCAAAGGCCGCCCTCCGGCATCGAGACGCTATGAAAGCAATTACACGCTGGCAATACGAAAAGCTCGAGTCCAACGCCGGTCTCCTGGAGGAGCACCTGGCGGACCCGGAGTGTCCCTGTAACTCAGACGGTGAAAACTGCGCCCGCAAGCACCTGAAACGCATCGAGGACTACGGCCAGGAAACGCTCGTTATCCTGGCGCGGGACCCGAACAGTTCCTCCGCCGAGATGAACAGACTGGACGAGATCATCATGCAGGCCAGGGGCTACCGCCAGGCCGAAGAGCGCCACATCTGCGGGCAAAAGGTACCGGAAAAGGAGTTCGTCAACCTGGCCTGGGCGTCTAATACCCGCAAGTATTTCGAGGGACTCCTCGTCGGTACATGCGATACTGCCAGGGTCAAGGATCCGGCGGCCGCCGCGCTGGCATCCGGCCCCGAACTGAAGATCTCCGGGAGCTGCAAGCCCGGCGCGTCGTGCAGCTTCAAGGTGCGGGCCGTGGAAACGACGTCCGGGACCGCCGGCTCGATCGATGACCTCGCACGGGTCATCGAAGATGTTGAACGCCGGGCGGAACAGTCCGCCGCGCCGGCCGCGTCGAACAGGACGTTCGCCCAGGGCACGACCAACGTTACCCGCTATGATTTCGAGTTCAAGATCGTGGACGCCGCCAAGCTGCTGGTCTCCCACAACCCCTTCACCTTTGCGCCGACGCCGGGGTATCCCCAGGAATTACAGCCCCGGCTCCGGGAACGGGCCGCCACCCGCCTTCAGGTGGAGCGGATCGCCGCCAACCTGGACCCGGACGCGCTCCTCGTCGATTACCACAGCATCGACAGGGGCGCCCCGATCATCGGGCCGGATAACGTCGTCGAGTCCGGTAACGGCCGTACCATGGCGCTGATCTACGCGAGCAAAGAGCATCCCGCGGTGTACCAGCGGTACATCGCCGCCCTCAAGGAGATCGCGCCGTCGTACAACCTGGACCCGCGCCAGGCGGAGAAGCTGCAAACGCCGGTACTGGTCCGGCTGCGGACCTCGAAAGTCAACCGGCGGCAGTTCGTCGAAGAGGCGAACGCCTCCACGACCATCGAGACATCCTCGATAGAAAAAGCCCGGTCCGACGCCAAGCTGATCAGCGCCGAGATGCTGACCGGCCTGGAGGTCCTGGACGGCGAGAACATCGAAGATGCCCTCCGCGCGGGCCGCAACCGGGCGTTCGTCCAGGCATTTCTCGGGAAATTATCGCAAAACGAGCAGGCCCGGCTCGTGGACGCCAAAGGCGTGCTTAACCAGGACGGCGTGCGCCGGCTGACCATGGCAATATTCGTGGCCACTTTCACCGGCGATGTCGGCCTCCGCCTGGCGGAGCGCTTCTTCGAGTCAACGGACGCGGCGGTCCGCAACGTGTTCAACGGCCTGGCCAGGTCTCTCGGCCCCCTGGCGATATCCGAGAAAATGACGGCGACCGGGCAGCGCGACCAATTGTATACAATAGGCGATGACCTGGCCAGGGCCGTCGGCGTTTTCAGCAGCATTAAAAAGACTGCCGGCATGACGGTGGCCAAGTATCTCCAGCAGTCCCAGTTATTCACGCGGGATCTGTCGCCGTTCCAGGAACGCATACTGGCCGTCCTGGACGAATATTCGAGGTCCGCCAGGAAAATAGCCCAGATACTCGGCGCGTACAGCCAGCTCGTCATGGGGAGTTCGCCGCCGTCGCAGACGTCCCTCATACCGGACATGGGGCGCCCGACTAAAGAACAGCTTTTTGAAACAGCCGTTCGACGAACTGACGGTGTGCTTGCTGGCCTGGCGCGCCGCGAAGCATCAAATCCCCAGCAGATCGGTGGACTGAATGTCTGCCTGGAGGCCCGCAGCGCCTTTGAAAAATACCTGGACGACGCAAAAGCCGGCCATGGGGCGGCTGAATACTGGAAAGGTCAGGCCGAGGCGTATTCGCTGCTGTGCGGCCTCGGGGAAACCGGCCTGTTGTACGACGAGACGCCGACGTTCGTGGAAGTCTTCACCAACTCGATTGTGAAGCATTACCGAGCCAAGGCGGCTTTTCACAAGGGCAGTTTCAGGGTTGTGAAACCGAACCGCACTACCCTGGTCTACCTCGGCTGTCTGAAAGAGGACGACTGGAACGGGAAAACATGCAGCGGCAATCAGGCGCTGCATAAGACGATTGTTTTCCGGACCGAGAAAGCTCTCGACCAGTTGCGGAAGCTTGAAAAACAGGGCGTCCAGGTCAAGTACCTGGGCCGGGAAGGCATCGCTCCACGGGCCGAAGATCCGCTCATGCACGAGATCGAGGAGGCCCTCAAGTATTCGCTGCCGTTAGAGGACCTTCATGGATAAAGAAATCGGATTTGCTTTATGCCGGGATCGCCGTGGCCGGCTGAGCCGTGGAGTCCAGGTAACCGGGGACCAATCCAGTGTCTCCGTTCCGATGAACTGCCCACGTGGCAGCAAGGTCATCGGATTATGGCATACCCATCCGTCCGGCTCCCTGGAGCTGTCGCGCCGGGATATTGCAACGGGTAAACAATTTAAACTGAGCCATGTCTGTACCAGCAACGGAAAACCGGGATCGACCCGCTGCTATAGAATCCCTGATAAATAGCGGCGATCTACTACTTTCTTACTATTCCGAGGCTGGACTTGACAAGTTTAAACTCTTCGATTAGGGTAAATTAATAAAGCTCTCCGCCTGATCCCCGGAGAGAAACAAGAAAATCAATAAGACGGGAGAATCCGGTCCGATGGATCGGGGGGAACTCCCGTCTTCCCCTTTCCATGCCGGATTCTCCCCACTACGAAAGAGGAGGTGACGGCATGACCAGTGAAAACGCCCGGCTTGAAAAGAAGGGCAGAAACTGCAAGTACGGTGTCAACAAGAACACCGGCAAATGCCTGAAGCACCCGCGCAAGAAGTAGGTGCGTCGTTCCTCAGAAAAACCGGAGGTAATCAGCCATGCAAAAAAATACGTGCAAATGCGTCCGGGGCCGGAAGCTCTGCCGCGGAGCGAACGGAAAAGTTCGCTTCAAAAAAGGCAAGTGCTAGCCGGATCACCGGCGAAGTGAGGTAAGCAATGGAAACAAAAGATTTCGTCGCCCTCCTTGAGGACAAGTTTGCGAGCCGGAAGAGCAGCGATGATCTCCTGGCCGGCATCAAGGGCCTCGATGAGAAACTGGCGTCGCTCTCCGACATCGCCAAAACCAGCGCCATGATCGACGGCAAGGAAAAACCTGCCGTCGTCGAAGATCCGAAAGCCGAACTCGAAGCGAAGAGCGCCTTCGATGACATCATGAAGTTCGAGTTCTGGGGCATTCCCATCGGCGAGGCCGCCGTCGGCGGCTTCGTTGCCATCCTGGCGTCCGAGCTCGTGGACGGTTTCGCGGCCACCTGGGAACCCTGGCAGCGCGGCCTGCTCAAGTTCGGCGTCGCCGGCGCTTCCGCCATGTGGGGCAAGAAGATTCTCGGCTCCACCGGCAGCAAGGCCGTCGCCCTCCTGCTGGCGTTCGACGCCCTCCGCGACATGACGCCGATCGATTCCTGGGCGGACCAGATCGCCGAGAAGATATCCGGTACCGTGACCGATGCCGGCCTGGCCGGGCCGATGCGTTCCGGCAAAATGATCGACCTCAACAACAAAAAAGTGCCCGAGCAGAAGTCTAACAGCAGCTTCTACACTCAGGCGTTCGGAGGTGCCTAGGCCATGAAGTACAACGTTACCAAGACACTCGTTGATACGGCCACCTGGGCGGCCTCATCCCAACGACAGGTCGATCTCCCCATGGAGGGCGCCATCACCCGGATCGTGATCGAGTACGATCTGACTGTAACCGGTGTTTTGGCGGCTGATACCAACGCCGAATTCGCCCAGCACAAGCCGATCCAGAACCTCAAGATCACCGGCGGCGGCGGCAAGAACTATCTCGGCGCGGTCGGCGACCAGATGGGGCGGTTGCTCCATTTCCTGAACCTGAAAGATTTCCCGGGTGTGTCGTTCCACAAGGCCATGGCCACCAATACCGTGTACGGCTGCATCGTGCTACACTTCGGCTCCCGGCCGCGCGATATGTACGGGCGGGATAACCCGTTCGACCTGACGGCCTTCATCCCGGCCAAGGACGAAAGCAACCTGAAATTGACCTGGGACACCACGCAGGCCGCCGACATCTGCGATACCGCCATCGACATCTCCGCCGGCACCATGCGCTTTACCGTATACGAGGTCCTCGGCCTGCCCAAACTGGACGGTATGATCCCGGTCTCCAGCACGGTCCAGTACGCGCATTCGGCCAACTTCTCCGACCTCGGCGCTCAATTCGATGTCCCGACCGGCCAGTACATCCGCCGGATCGCACTGCTACAACAGGACGCCACCGCCATCAGCTCCGGCGGCCCGCTGGTCGCCAACGACGAGATCGGCCGGGTCGGCCTGCTGCTCCCGAAGGAAAACCGCCGTTTGATCGAGATCGACTGGGAAGCCCTGATCAGCGAAGGCGGCATCCCGAGGGTGGCCGCCATGACCGCCGCGGGGGCCGTCACCAAGCCCGCCGATCAGAACGTCGCGGGCTTCGGTGTCCTGGATATGCGGAAATACGGCCATCCCGAGTACGGCTTGGATCTCCGCAACTACGCTACCGGGGATGTGAAGCTCGGTCTCACGATTGAGAACTACGCCTCCGGGGATGACACGATCATATTCTACGATGCCGTCCAGCCGTACAGCGGACGGTAATCCCGGCCCGGACAACTGAATATTTGCTTTCGAGCTGGTAATGGTAGGGATAAGGAGGGTTCCGGCTCGCAAGGGTAAGCTGAAACGCTTTGCCTCAAAGCCCGGTTAAACCATAGAGGGGAGTATCACAGCTCCCCTCTATTCTTAACCGGAGTAACTGCCAGATCATGGAGGGTGCTATGGCCTATCAAGGGACCTGTCAATGCGGAAAACTGCTTTTCGATGTCCCGGACTTCAAGGCGTTCAAAGCGCCGGCCCCGGTCGAGATAACGTGCCAACATTGCGGGCGTGAATACCAGGTGTACCCGGATGACAAACTGGGTATCGGCATAAAGCGTCCCGGCCGGAAAAGGCTGATCGCGACGGAACGTTACGGGTAACGGAGGTACATCATGGGCGCATGGTTAACACCCTGGGCGATCAAGGACGATGAAACTGGTGCTTTTGTCTGGAAAGACACCGGCCGCTACGCGGGCCGCGCGCCGGCGTGGACCTTTCCCGGCGTGGATGGTGTGGTCATTCTCAACGATTATGCCCCAACCAGGCAGGTTGATGATTATGCATACGGCCTGAAGCTCGATTCCGACGAGTTCTTTACCGGGGGCGAGTCCCAGAAATCATACATGCTCGGCGTGTTCGGGGACCGTCCCTCCGGATCCGTGGCGACGCTGGACAGCAATGACGCGTTGATCAGGGCCTCGGGCAACAACTACGCCGCCAACGATGCCAATTTCATTTTCAGGGGTATCAATATTTCGATCAACAACCGCAGTGGCGGCGTCCTGGGCCGGATCGACAATAATCTCGGCGCTCAAAACAAAAGCGGCGGGACCGTCGGTAACATCCTCGGCCTCATGGTCACCGCAGAAAACTATGGTTCAGTGACCGACATGTTTGGCGGCATCGATGTCCTGCTGAAGAACGAGGCAGCGGTCGCCACACTGGAATACGGCATCAGGATACGGAACGAGAACAATTCCATCGGCGATGCCGTCGCCGCGGCGATTCTCGTATCCGATACCGGAGCCAACACCGGCTGGGATTATGTCCTGGACATGAATGGCTCCTCCGTCGTGGTGGCGGATATCCGGCTTAGTCTCGGCATGGTGATTCACAACGACAAGGCGGACCGAACCATGTTGGGCGCCCTTATCGGTATCGGCAACGACAACGCCCCCGCGGATAACGCCCCTGCAGGAGGGGTAGTGCTCTATTTCGACGGTACCGACTTGAAAGCGGTCAATGCTGCCGGCGAAACCGCGACTCTTAATAATGCGGCGTTCAGTTAGGAGTGAAAATGCCGAATATGATCAAAATCAAGGTGGACACCCCTCCGCAGCTGCTCACCGGAGGCGGCTTTAAAATCGTCGATGTGACCGCTCCTAACCCGCCGATGGTTTTTCAGTGTGATCACTGCGGAAAAACGCATGAAATCGTGAAGCCGAAGTTCATCGAAAACGCTGGCCTGGTGGAGTTGCTGAAAACCCTGATCTACGGGATACCGCGCCAGGCCTGTACGTTCCAGGACGCCGAGAATGCCTATGATTTTATGCAGCAATTGAACAACCAGGCTGATCCGGCGTTCCTTCAGGTGACGGACCGGATCCACAACTGGCTGCTGGCCGCGGTCGAAAAACACGGCACCGGGGCTTTCGGCATCAACGCCTATTCACTGAAAAAAGCGCTCAATGACACGGACCGGTAAAGGGAGGCTGCCATGCTGCCGCGACAGTTACGGGAAAAGCTAAATAAAGATCTGAACCCATTTGAGAAATTCAGCGATCTGTTCAGCGGCCGCGACGACCGCCAGGACATGACGAACATGCTGCTATACCAGCTCCTCACGTTCTTCGTCGGTCAGGAGCCGGTTCAGGGCGAGTCGTTCCCGGCATCGATGAGCGTTTCGGTCCCGCTGGAGGTAACGCAGATCGATGTCATGCGGAATCTCCAGGCTGTGACCACGGCGATCATCCCTCCTCAAAACATGGCCGATTGCCGGTTCACGGTCCGTCAGGCGCTCATCGTTAACAACGGCTTCGATCAGCAGGTGGCGGTCACCGTCATTGGCAACGACGCCAACCAGCACGACGGGGCCTTCGAGATCGCTACGTTTAACGTATCCGCGGGCGCCCGAGGGGTGTACGGTATCAAGACTGAAGAGTGGCTCCCCTACCTCGGCTGCCGCGTTACGCCGGCGGTTAATCCCTCGTCCGGGACCTCGATCTCTGCCGCTGTCCTGGTCCAGCGCCAAAAAACTATGTAGGAGCCGGCCATGGCAAACAAACTTTTTACCCGCGGGGACCGCTCGGCTATAGCGTATGAGATCGGTGATGGCAGCAGCGCCATCACCGCCGGTTACCAGGGCGTGGTAGTGGCGCCGTTCGACGCCTGGATAGACAGCGCCGAAATGCAGGCGGACCAGGACGGAGATCTCGTCGTTGATATCTGGAAATGCAACTATGCCGACTACAATCCCGGCACTCACCCGGTAGACGCCGACTCCGTCACCGCCTCGGCTCCTCTGACCGTATCATCCGGTAATAAATCCAAAGATGAGACGCTGACCGGCTGGACGCGCCAGCTTACCAAGGGTGATATCCTGGCGTTCAATGTCGATACGATAGCGACAATTACCCGGGCGCTGATCACGCTTAACTTACATAAGAGGTAACCGTTATGACATTTGAAGTAGCGCTCCCGGAACTGGCCTTTTTCATTGTCGGCGTGATCGTCCTCAACGTCCTGGTCTGGGTCGTCGCCTGGTCTCGGGCATGGGGCAAGATCTGCCAGCGCATCGATGACCTGGAAAAAAAGGTTGACGACCACATCGATGATAAACGATGCCACGACAGCGAAGGCCAGAAACAGATGCGGGAATTGCTCAATCGCCTTGACGCCAAGCTTGAATTGATTTGCGGGGACGGATAATGTCTTGCCAGCTCGTAAAAAACGAGAAGTATAACCAGGACTATCGGGGCCATGCCGAGAAATGCACCTGGACGTTTACCGTAAATCTGCCCGACCAACTCGGGGCCGGCTGGACCGCCGAAAGATTGGCCCAGGCCCACATTACCGAGTTGCATGACCAGGGCAGCATTATCCTGGAATTCCGGCTTTATGAGGATAAAACATCGGGGACGTTTACGACGGACTACAGAGTCGAGGTCGTAGCGTCGGCGTCCCCGCTCTGGTGGAACCTGATTATACTCGGCGTGATCGGCGCGATCATCGTCATCGGCGTGGCCTGGACGATCCAGAATATCGAGGATATCGCCGAATACGCTCCGGGAGCCGCCACCGCTCTCAGCGTCGGTTTGATGTTGATACCTATTGCGGCCGTTGTCCTGGGCGTCATGGCCAGGCCGAAGAGGAGGAAAGAGTAATGTCGTTCCGTAACGTACAAGTCTATTCGGCTTCCAGCCCGGTCGAGATCGGCGGCATGTGCATCGTCTCCTGCAGTTATGAGCACATGGGAGAAGCGACGCAGGAGGTGCTGTACGCCGCCATCGGCAATGACGGCCTCTGGGGCTTTGACGAGATCCTTTCCGCCACGTCCACCCGTACCATCTCGGCCCACTCTTCCTGGACGAAGATATGGGGGTCCGTGATCATCAACGTCACCGCGGCCATCGATCCGAACGATTCGCCCTACGATGTGTACTGCAAGATCGGCGGCGTTGTCAGTGAGTCGGTCAGGGATGTGGTTGTAATTTCCGGGGGAACTCCGCCGCCTCCGGAAGAACGATTCCAGAACCTGATCATCACCAATTACGCCACGCCGGTACAGGTCGGCGGCAGCTGCCAGGTCCGGGTATCGTTCCTGTACCAGGGGCCCGCCCAGACGGTACAGCTTTACGCCGCCCTGGGCAACAACGGCTGGGCCGGCTTCGATGAAATTGTCGCCGGCCAGGCAAATCTGACTCTCCCTGAAACGTCCGTATCGACGGCCATGACGGCCACGGTGAATATACCTGTCACGTCGGCTGTCAATCCGAACCAGTCGCCGTATGACCTCTATGCGAAGATCTCCGGGAAGATCAATAGTCCGGCATACGAAAATATCGTCACGGTTACCGGCGGGACAACTAACCCGGACTTCAGAAATCTCAGGGTAATGAACGCCTCAACGCCGGTCGAAATCGGCGGAGTATGCCAGGTCGATGTTGCTTTCGAGTACCAGGGGCCAGCCGCCAGCGTCGTTCTTTACGCGGCGCTCGGGAACGATGGCGCACTCGGGTTTAACGAGATCCTGCACGGCCAGACGACGATATCCGTTCCGGCATCGTCCAGTTTGGCGACCTTTACTCGGTCTGTCAATATCACGATCACGACGGAGATCGATCCGGACGATTCGCCATATGATGTCTATGCCAAGTTCGTCGGCGGCCAGGTCTCGCCCACGGTCTATAACGTCGTCTATGTGGCTCCCGACGAGCCGCCGGCTGCCGCTTTCCGGAACTACCGTATTTTGAGCTATACCACGCCGGTCGGGCCCGGCGAGCAATGCACGGTCCGCGTCGGCTGGGAATACCAGGGGCCGGCGAAAACGGTCGAAGTCTACACGGCTATCGGTAACGACGGGATCTGGGGATTCAACGAGATCCTCGCCGGCTCGGACTGGGCGAATATCCCCAAGACAATGCAATGGACCGAGTATTTCAAGGATGTCGTGATCAACATTATTGCCGGTCTTTCCGAGGGCGACAGCCCGTACGATATGTACGCGAAGGTTGACGGCAAGATCAGCCCTATCCTGCAGAACGTTCTCCATGTTCGGGCTTCAGCCGGCGAGCCTCAGTTCCGGGCGCTCCAGATCATCGACTACGACAGCCCCGTCCGGATCGGCGGCGTTTGCCGCATCAAGGTCGAGTTCGAGTACCAGGGACCGGCTGTCACGAAGACGCTGCACCTGGCCATCGGCAACAACGGCACCTTCGGTTTTGACGAGATCGTCAATAAAGAGGTGTCGCTCAACGTGACGGCTGCCGATACCTGGACCCGGCGTGAATACATAACCACGTTGCAGATCTCCGGCCTCTCGGTCGATGACAGCCCGTATGACCTCTACGCCAAACTGAACGGTACGCTCCCAGATATCGAGGCGCCGGTACTGAACAACGTCCTCGGCATCGAGGGTGGCGATCCCGGAACAGGCGATATCGTCGGGGTCTTGACTTCAGCCAAACCGCTAACCTTCGACGCCGGCTCGGAGGTCAACATCAACGTTTCGTATTCCGCTTATACCGATGATGCGGAGACGCAGCTCGACTGGACTACCCGCGTGGTCGTTTCCGCGGGAACTCTGCACGGCCAAACGGCCAGCGAGCACGTGGGTCCGGAAACCGAAGAGGAAGTTGAGGTTGTTGCCGGCGTTATGCCGGAAACACCCCAGACCGGAACGATCTCCCTGCTGGCCAAAAAGGCCGGCGGCACCGAATGGGCGGCGATCTCTGAAGTGCCGGTGACAATCAACCCCACCGGGTCCGGTGAGCCGTCCTCCGGATCCGGCTGGATCTGGGGGCTGGCGGCCGGGCTTTTCGCCATAGCTATCGCCGGAGGCGGCAGTTCCCCTGCAAAAAAGAAATCGGTAAAAAGGCCACCCATTAAACGGGAGCAATAGAGAATAATATCCAGTTTGATGTTGATGTTAACGTCAATGAAATATGATTATGAGCACCCAACCCGTCATCGAGCCCGAAAAGCGCGTAACTGACCTGGTATTAATCAGACATCTGCAACGGTTGGGCTTCGATAGCAGTTTCGTCGAGTTCACTCAGGACTACGCTCCAAAAAATACTGTTAGAAGATGCTCACCGTACGCGAAGTATTATACTGATCGCATCAGCCAGGCCCAATTTGCCGTCGTATCAAACCTCCCTATGGTAAAAAACGGCGGCCACAAAGTGGAGGCGGCGTGGTACGAGAGTCAAAAAGGCTGGTACTCGAGAGCAAATATGTTCTCTGCAATCGTAAATGGAAACCGGGTAGCAATCACAAACCTATACGATCAACCAAACGGAACCAGATTTGGTGAAAAACTGGAATATGAACCCAGTGTGACTATCGATGGCGAAATATTAGACTGCCTGAGTGGTCCGTATATTCTGCCCCAAGACCCGATTAACGAAAATTACGAATTGAATACCCTCGAATGGGATTATGGAGTCTGCAAACGGCGCCTGAGATTGATAGAGGGACGGATATCAGGACGGTGGGTTTTTCCCGTCATACCATCCGGCGCTCTTACTATAAAATACAACCAACAAGGACATTTCAGATTACGCCTGAGCAAATTTGCTGTCGATGACGATAGCGAGCGTATAACCCCTGATCAACTAAAAGCGTTACTCGCCCTCGATTTACCGCTTGAGTTGGGGGATTCGGCGACCTTCTACCCGGACGCGAGCCCAGAGACGTCCAGTTTCGACGGCTATGCCCAGCGTATTATCAATCCGGACCGTGAATCATGGAGTTCGCTGGTAAATAGCTCCGGAACAAATAGCGCAGACGGAACGGGCATTGCCACGGGGGTTAATATCGGAGGTACGTCCGCCAGTCCGTATTGGTGGAGCCTGGCACGAAACATTTTTTCCTTTGACACAAGCAGCCTGGGATCCGTAGTCGTAACGGCCGCAACACTGTCAACGCGAGCGCAGAATAAAGTGGACGAGGACGGATGGCTGCCGGACATTAACGTTTACGACGCTACACCTGCTAGTCAAACCGGCGTATCTAATTCAGACTACCAAACCTGTGGAGACACACCCTTCTCCTCTCCGATTGCCTATGCCGATTGGACTATAGGCGATTACGAGGATTTTGTATTGAACGCAGCTGGGTTGGCTGAAATCAGCGTGGTTGGCAACACTACCTTCAGCCAGCGTAATGCAAATTATGACGTAGCGCAGACTTCTCCGGCAATTCCGCTGGGCGCTGATCAGGTCTCTCATCTTCGTATTTACTATTCCGAGCAGGGCGCTGGATACAAACCCAAGCTGGTTATTACATTCACGGCGATCTCAGAGCCTACCGTTACAACGCAGGCGGCTAGTGAAATTCTGGAAACAGGCGCGACCGGAAACGGTAACATCACCGATGACGGCGGCGATACCGTCGTCGAGCGCGGCTTTGATATTGGGACGGAAACAGGGGTTTATACCGATGAGCAAACGGAAACCGGGTCATTTTCAACTGGGGCTTTCACCCTGGGACTGACTGGCCTGGAGCCAAATACTACCTACTACATACGCGCAAAGGCCCGGAACAGTAAGGGTTGGGGCTACGGCGATGAAGTCTCTTTCACGACGGAGTATAAAATCGTCACGCTTCCGGCCACGGAGATCACCGAGGAGAGCGCTAGTGGTAGCGGGTACATCAGCTCGGCGGACATCACCACCGTCGGCATCGAATGGGGGACAGCCACCGGCGACTATCCGAACGAAAACACTGACGACTATGACAACTCGGGGCCGTACTGGACCCTTCCTATGACCAGTCTGCCGGCTAACACCAGGATCTACTACCGGGCAAAAGCCCTGCATGCTGTTGATGGCTGGGTTTACGGCGATGAGGTCTACTTCGATACCCTTAAAGGCGCGCCTGTCGTGGCTACCAATGCGCCCACATCTGCGACCGAGGAAACGTTCGTGGCCAACGGAGAGATCACCGATGTTGGCTTCGATGCTCCGGACCTGCGGGGCATCGTCTACGGTACCAGCTCCCAGACGGATCCGGGGGACGTCGCGCCGGCGTCATCCGGTTACGACGCCTATACCTCGGATCCGGGAACCTTTGCCACGGGGACGTTTTCCAAGCTGCTGCACGGCCTGACAACGAGGTCCTTTTACTACTACCGCGCCTGGGCGCACAACAGCCAGGGCTATGCCTATGGTTCTGAGGTCAAGGTGCTGGTGTCGGATGTGATCAATATGCTCCGCCCGACCGGATATATAGAAAGTAATATCCGGTTTGTCAGCGGTTCATTCTGGCCCAGTTCAAAACTAAAATGGCCCCGACTGCTGGATCAGGACGCTGTTTATTTCACAAGCGCCTGGGGCTTCGGCGGCGTATCCGGTAACTACATCTACGAAAAGCAGCACTACGCTGTCAACTGGTTCCAGGACGTATATTCTCTCTCCCAGATTCATAACCAGACCGAAGGCATCGTCAAGGTCAAGTGGAAATCACATATAACCGGTAATTCTTATCCTGGCACGAAATATAAACGAGTCATCCGTGTTGGCGGAAACAACTACAGCGGCAGCGAGGCGCAGTCCGGGCCATATACCGGTGTCGTGTGCAACGTGTTCCGGGACAGCCCGGATACATCGGCCGCATGGACGCTGGCCGAGGCCAACGGTATGGGAGCTGGAGTCGCTCTCTACGGCGGTTCCGGGTTCGGCATATCCGTCTGCGATTCCCTAGAAATCTGGTTGCTTTGGATCGATGCCGCCGTCCAGGTAACGGGCATCAACGTCATCGATGGCGCCACGCTGCGACTCAACGGCCTGGTCGTCGAGGACGAGATGGAAACGTGCCAGGTGCATTTTGAGTGGGGTACCATTTCCGGAGCGCTGGGTAATTCGACGGCCGCGCAGACCAAAGCCCGCGGCGAGACGTTTTATGCGGATATCGCGGCGTCCGGGATCGTCTTTTACCGGGCAGTGATCGTTACCGCCTGCGGCGAGACGTTTTACAGCGCCGAGTCGTCCAATACCAACACCGGAAAAAACCAGGTCATTATCATCCCCTAAAGGAGGACAATATGGGTAAAGCAGGTAGAGCGATATTCGTAGCGGGAGGCCTTGTCCTGGCCGCGATCGCTGCATCAAAAGCGGCGGGAGACGGCAACGGCGAACCTGATCCCGGCCAGCCGTATCACTTGGTCATGCCGGCATCGATGGACGTAGCGATCAGCGGAAACGGACAGGTCATGGGAATGTACTGGGACGTGACCTTCAGCCTGGTAATTTCTAATCCCAGTTCAGTCCCCGTCACCGGCCAGGTGCGCTTTTATGACAACTACAATATCCGGAATTTTACCAAACCGATCACAGCGCCGGCCTTTGGCGAATACAGGTGGTCCATCATCACCCAGGTGGATTTTCGCCAGGTACCGCAATACATCATGACCGCCGAGGGCGAATGGGACGGCGACAATACGTCGGTCGGCGTAGCGCGTCTTTAGCGGTTCGCCCCTGCCCCGTTTTTCGGTACCAGAGGGGCGGAGTTCCGTCCCGTCATTGAGCTTCCGGCTGAAAAGTATAATCTATCGTCTCAGGCCCCGGACGCCCCTAAAATCGCATTACAGTGCGTCGTGTATCCAGGTATTACCGGCATTTTCTGGTAATTCCTGCCTATCTAGCTTCAAACCCGGATATTCTTGGTCGTAAAATAAAGAAACCGGGCTCGGGTACCCGGTTTCTTTGATATGAGACGGCGGATGGACCTCTAAACCTCCAATTCGGGCATCTTCCCCGCGTTCAGGCATTGCTGCCGGTACCAGCTCGGTGATATATGATAGTGTCTCCATCGGTCCCTGGTTGTTGGGACATCGCCCCGGTCGATCATGCCTTTAACCTGGTCAGTGTCCAGGGAGAAGAGCCTTGCCACCATGTCGATCGACACCCGGCAAATGCGACGCCCCGGGCGGCTCCGTCGCGCCGCTGGCTCGTCATTGGTGTGAATCGTTTCATCCGGGGCGACATTTGTTGATCTCGGGGGCATAATTGATTCATCCAGGGCTTCAGATGTTTTACCCAGGGCTGTTTTCGACAGTGGATCCGGAGTGATAGAAGGCGGATATTCGAACGGCTGTGCCGGGCCGCCGTAGTCGTAGACACCGGTCCAGTCAACGGGGACTGGCGCAAGATTGCCGACAAGTTGCAGAGAGCCGGGTACTGCAATATCTGCGTCCGAGGCTACCGTGAACGGCGTTTCCGAATGACCGGTCGCCTCCATCGCCTCGGTGACGCCGGCCTCGGCAGCGGCCGCGTCATCGAGCAAGGGCGCATTAACCGGGCCGGTCCTTGCTACCTGGTCAGAAAATGTCCCCTGGCGCTCCCCGTATTCAGTGCCCGGTCTATCTGCATATTCGCTTTTGAGCAGTCCAGGAGGAAATACAGCCGTGGTACGGAACACTCCGCAGCCGGCGCAGATGAATCCTACCGGGATCCATTTATGCTTTTTCGTCGTTGTATCGTAATCCCGAATGTAAACCGTTTTAACGGGAGAGCTTTGGAGCCACCGGTCGGCCGGATTGGGGCAGAGGCGGTGCTCGCCGAGCCTGCTCATACATCCTCCTATTACCGTTCTGCAGGGGTATTGTATACATTAAAGGCTAGTTCTGGTGGCCACCATCACCGCCGCCATGGCCCGGATGTTGAATGGCCAGCCAGATGTCAAACCACTTAAGCTGCACATCCTTGTCCCACAGCGGGTTGAATTCCGGCAAAGAACTGTTGATGGCATGGCGATAAGCAGCCTCTTCCATGCGTTCCACCATGAACTCTATCCGGTTCATCAAATCCGACACGCTGTAGTTCGCCGACTCTTTTTCCGCGTCCGCTCCGCCGGGGGGGGCGTCAGATGGCGGCGCGGCTCCCGGCAGTGCGCTTTCGGTTGGTTGCAGCGAGTCCTGGGATGGATCTGCCGGCTGGTTTTTGTTCTTGCGTTTCTTGATGTCTATACCGAGCTGGAGAGCGACAGAGCGAAAAGCGGTGGCCGTCTTAAATCCCCAGCGGACCCGGAAGGCCTGGCGCGTCATACATCCATAGTCTTCAATGATGGCTTCCTTGTTGTCGAGAAAATACTGCTTCAGGGCTTTTCTGCCGGCGGGCCTCGTCGGCGCCGGCGGTCGTTCGCCTAATGTCATGGTCCCTTCCTCCTTATCTCCTTCAGCTTCGTTGTCTGCCGAGCCGGGGATGCTGGCTAATTCCTGCAATTCGTCCTGCGCCTGGTACTGAAGGTCGCTGTCCGTGATTTCACTGGAATCGTTTTTGTGATCCGGCGCCTCATCCAGTCCGGGAGCCGCCGCGGGCGCGCCCTCAGATTTTGATTCTGGAGCGTCTGGAGGGGCGTTTTTGAGGCTATCCGCGATTACTCCGGCCTGAACTTCATCCAAAAAATCTTTTTCCTGGTCCGCATGGAGCCGGGCGAGGTTCAGGATTTTATGCTCTTTGCCGCTGATCGCCAGGTGAAAACGGTCATTAGGCTCCACCACATCGATGCCGATACGCCCAAGCCGGACAACCTCGGATGGGGAGCCGCTGCCATCACGGTAATACCTGATCTGCTGCCCGCAGATCCCGCATGTTTCCGTTTCAGTATGGTCCAGGTAATTATTCTCGATCTTCGACCGATGCGAGCACTGGACTATCGTTCCGATTTCACCGATCATATCTAGGCCGCCTTTATGTAAAGATTCTGGACCGCTTTAAACCGGTATGATGCTCCAATGCTGGCCGACGATAATCAGGTCGAGGACCGTAACCTTACCGTCGCCATCGACGTCGGCCCGGTCGAACCCAGGAGCGCCAGAGGTACCAAAGGCAGCGGAAAGGTTCATGAGATCGGATTCGTCGATCTCGCCGTCCAGATTTACATCGTATGCATGTGCGCAGTGGATGGTGACAGAGGCAAGTCCCTCTAAAGGGATGGCTGTACCCTCCACGCTGCCGACGATTACATCGACAAGTTCCAGCACGCAAGCCCCGATGATGCCTATCGCATGGCAATGGATGACGGCAAACACACCGGCTTCCGCGGCGTACGCCCCGCGCCCGAGAATCGCGCCGTACGTTGAGTGGGTTGAACCTTCTTCGTTATCGATCTGGCCGGCAACAAAAAACGTCGGTTTTCCGGAACTGCCCAGGAACGGCCCCTCCTCGATGCTGTCAACGGCTATGATCGCGCTATCAAAAGTCAACTGGAACTGAACGCCTGCCGCCATGACACCGGCAGCCGGCTCAACGAAAACCGCAATCTTGAAATCTTCGCCGGGTATTACGAGATCCATGGATGGTTTGATGTAGACTTTAGTGGCCATTGATTTTGTTTCCTCCGTGACCGTGACGGCGGGCATGCATGAGCTGCAGAAGAAGCATGTCAGCAATACCGCTACGATCCACGGGGCTCCCCTTTCTGTTAATGTATACATTATCCCTGCAGGGCGCTTTACGGTGAGTTCCTGTTATAGAGGCGGCCGGCCGGATCGTAGAGTTTCCTGGCGGCCTCAGCGTCTCCGGTGAGGTGAGTCGACCTTTTGCCCTCTACCTCCATCCAGCCGATCTCGCACCAGTCACAATTGAAGAGCTGCATTTTCGGATCGTAGCCACGAGGCCTCGGCAGTTTCCGCGTGAATTTGTGCTGGCCGCATACGGGGCACTTGACGCCGGCGCCCTTTAATTCGACCTTCGGCTTTGTGATGGCCATTCGTTTAACCTCCCTCCCACACCGGACCGAGGTCCGGCGCCAGGATATCCTGGGCTGTCTTGCCGGCGCAACCGGTACAGAGGTCCAGCTCGCCGGGTACCCAGGCGCAAGGCCCGTCCGGCCTCCTGCAGGCGTTGAACGTCGTACAGCCGCACACCCGGCATTTACGGACCTTTACCCGCTCCAATAGATAACAACCCCATTTCGGCTTATCCGGACAATGGATCCAGACGACGGGAGTGTGCCCGCCGAGCAACTGGGCAGCGGACCGAGTAACGGCCGTATGGACGGCGCCGAAATCATCCGTAACCAGGACGTCGGTGCCGATCGGGGCGTGTTCATTCCAGGAATCACAGATCTGTTGTTTTTCCATGTCAATATTCTCCTCAACTTTCGGTATGAATGCTTGCAGTTCCTCCGGCTCTATCGTCAGATCCATGCCCGACCAGATCCCGAGCCGGCCATCGGCCAGGCCGTCGAGCATCCATACCCAAAGAATGACGACGACTTGGCCGGAAGGCCTGGGTAATATGCTGAGCATCCGGTCCAGCTCCTCGTCGTCGTACTGGATATCGACGACGACCAGCTCGTCTTTTTCCAGGGGCGGTTTTTCTCCCCTTTTTATGGAACCGTGCAGCCTAATCTCCATGATCGTCTCCCCTTGTATTCAGTTTGTTAATCATGTTCCGAAGCCC